>Ga0335078_10000114_pt1 | contig 137387 bp, 127 predicted proteins | sample Lox_Sample_32_FD_206711 | JGI IMG/M metagenome (GOLD analysis project Ga0335078, IMG submission 206711) | Soil microbial communities from Loxahatchee National Wildlife Refuge, Florida, United States - Lox_Sample_3.2 | ecosystem: Environmental > Terrestrial > Soil > Wetlands | place: USA... | reverse complement strand
TGAGCAGGTCCGGAACGCGGAACAGGCGCAGCTTGGCGTTGACGGTTTCCACCCAGACCACCGCGGCGGACAGCAGGAGGACCTTGACGACGAACGCCGCCAGGCCCAGAGCCAGTTGCGCGACCGAACTGTCGGACGCCAGGCCGACCGGCAGGAAGATGTTCACGAGGATCGCCATCAACACCAGTTGTTTGACGGAGGCGCCCCATTCCATGAGGGCCAGGTAACGGCCGGAATATTCCAGGAGCATGGCCTCGTGAATCATGGTCAATTCCAGGTGCGTGGCCGGATTATCGATGGGCACCCGGCCGGTTTCGGCCAGCAGAACGATGAAGAGCGCGGCGAAGGCCATCAGATGCGCCGGGCTCAGCAGGTCCCAGCCGGACTGCTGTTCGGCGGTGACGATATGGCTGAGGTCGGTGGAACCGACGGTGATGGCGACGGTGAACAGGGCCAGCATGAGCGCCGGTTCGGCGATGGCGGCGATGGTCATTTCGCGGCTGCTGCCCATGCCGCCGAAGGCGCTCGCCGGGTCGAGACCGCCCAGCGCCATAAAAAACCGGCCGAGCGCCAGCAAGCCGACGATGACCAGCACGCCGCCGAACAGGCTCAACGGCGCCTGGACGGATACCAGCGGCACCATCAGGCCCACCATGAGCGCGCTGACGAAAACCAGGTAAGGCGCCGCCGAGAACACCCAGGAAGCGTGTTCGGAAATGACCATGTCCTTGCGCAGGAATTTCACCAGGTCGAAATAGGGCTGCACGATGCGCGGGCCGCGGCGGTTTTGCAGCCGGGCTTTCCAGTTCCGGATGCAACCGGTCACCAACGGCGCCAGCGCCAGCAACAGCACGGTTTGCAATCCGATCGCGATCAGGTCCGGTTTCATGGTTTTAACGCGAACAACAGCAGCAGCAACAGGGTCAGGAAAATATAAATCAGGTACGCCTGCAGGCTGCCCGCCTGCAGCGCGCGCATCCGGCGCGACAGGCTCAGCACCAGCCGCTGCAACGGGCGATAGATCCGCGTTTCAAAAACCTCCTCCACGTGCGCCTCGAACCGGATGCTGGTGGCGAAGTAGGGCGAGAAGTCGTACTCCCGCTGCACTTCGCGGCGCGGCCGGAACAGCGCCTTGAAAATCATCCGGATCGGTTTGGAAAAACCGGTGGCGGTATATTCCATGCGCGGGGTCAGCCCCTGGAGACCGCAGTCCCAGGTGGGGCCGATGCGGGTTTTGGTCTTCCGGCCGAAGACGAGCCACAGGATCAACGGGACCGGCAGCAGCGCCAGGCCGAGCACGGCGATGCCGAGCGTTGACGCCGTGCCGCCGGCCGCGTTCACGCCGGAGAACACCCAGCCGTTGGCCAGAGACAGTTGCCCGCTGATTTGCAGGCCGGTGAGTTGCTGCGTCAACGGATCAAATATTTTGAGGAACAGGGTGGGGCACAATCCCAGAAACACGCAGGCGGCCACCAGGATGGCCTGGCCCAGCAACATGGCCGGCGAGGCCTCGCGCGCGTTGGCCGCGGCGTCGCTGCGCGGTTGCGCGAGGAACGTGATGCCGAAAGCTTTCACGAAACAGGCCGCCGCCAGCGCGCCGGTCAGCGCCAGCAACGCGCCGCCGATCGGGAACATCAATCGCAGCAGGCTGTCCGTGGTGCCGAATCCCTGGAGCAGGGACTGGTAGGTGAGCCATTCGCTGACGAAACCGTTCAGCGGCGGCAGTGCCGAGATGGCCACGGCGCCCACCAGGAAGAAGAACGCCGTCTGCGGCATGCGCTTCGCCAGCCCGCCCATCTGTTCCATGTCGCGCGTGTGGGTGGCGTGCAGCACCGCGCCCGCGCCCAGGAACAACAGCGCTTTGAACACGGCGTGATTGATGGTGTGATACAACCCGGCGATGAGCGCCAGCGTGGCCAGCAGCGGATGGTTCGTGTTCAGGAACATCAGCGACGCCCCGAAGCCCATGAGGATGATCCCGATATTTTCGATGCTGTGATAGGCCAGCAACCGTTTCAGGTCGTGCTGCATCAGCGCATAGAGGACGCCGAGCAGGGCGGAGATGATTCCCAGGGTCAACACGGTCACGCCCCACCACATCGGCGGCGTGCCGAGGAAATCGAAGAACACGCGCGCCAGCCCGTAAATGCCGGCCTTGATCAGCACGCCGGACATGAGGGCCGAGACGTTGCTGGGCGCCACCGGATGGGCGGCCGGCAGCCAGGTGTGCAGCGGCACCACGCCGGCCTTGACGCCGAACCCGACCAGGAACAGCAGGAAGGCGGCGTCGCGCGAGCCGGGCGACATTTTGTTGCCCAACGCGTGAAACCCGTCGAAGCCATAACCGCCCGAGGCTTGGAACAGCAGCAGAAACCCGAGCATGAGGCAGCCGGTGCCGATGTGCGACATGACAAAAAAGAGCACGCCGGCATTGCGGGCTTCGGTTTTTTCATGTTCGAAACTGACTAGGCAGTAAGCCGTCAACGCCATGAGTTCCCAGACCAACAGGAAGAAAAACGCGTTGTCCGCCAGGAACACCAGCGTGGTGGCCAGCAGCATCAGATTGAAGAACGCGCCGAGGACGCCGACGTTTTTGCGGCCGTAAAATCCCCGGGCATAACCCAGGGAATACAGGGACAGCGCGACTCCCAGCAGCGACACAATCAACCCGAAAAACGCGCCCAGGGCGTCGAGATGGATCGTCATCTGCAGGTACGGAATGAGCGTCGGCATCAACTGCAGGTCGACGGCCGGGGCATTCGGGCCGGCGGTCAGCGACAGCACGCACGCGAGGGTTCCGCACAGACCAGCGAGCGTGGCGAAGCCGAACGAGAACACATTGGCCAGGCGCGGGTGCCAAAGAAACAGCAGGCCCGAGACGCAACCCATGCCGTACCCGGCCAGGGCCAGGATCAGCAGGGTCGACGGGTCAAAGTTCATTCAGTTGCTTTCGGTCGAAGGCGGAACCTTCGGCTGGGAGACAGGTTGCGGCTGGCCCGGTTGACCACGCTTCACGGCGCCCAGAGTATCCCGGGTGCCGGTGTCGGGCAATAACCGGTTGTGATTTCCGGATGCGGCATCGGCCGACGGAGAATTTAAAACGCTGTTGATGCGTTCCACCGCCGCCGTCAATTCCAGCCGCGCGGCTTCGATCTTCTTTTTTTCCAGCCGCAACGGATCAACGGCCGGCGCCGTCGGCAGCCCGAGGATTTCCCGGGCGCGCGCGAGCGAGGCATCGATGTGGGGACAAACGTTCTCCATCCCGATCCGGTCCAGGAACCCGGCCTGGCCCATCATCAGCATCGGCTGGTGGTGAGGCGCGCTGAGGATCAGGTGTTTGCCTTTGCGATGCAGCCGTTCATAGAGATCTTCCAGCGCGTTGAGGCCGGTGGCGTCCATGGCCATGACTTTGCGCATGCGCAGGATGAGGATTTCCGGTTCGCGTTTTTCGCGTTTGAGGATGCTCTCGAGTTTGTCCGCCGCGCCGAAGAAGAAGGCGCCGAAGATGCGATAAATCATGACGCCCTCGGGGACTTGTTTGCCTACCAGCGAATGTTGTGAGCCTTCGGTTTCGGTGGTCTCATCCACAGCCATGATCTGGGTGGTTTCCGACGAACGTTTGATGAACAGCATGGCGGCCAGCACCATGCCGATTTCCACCGCCACGGTCAGGTCCACGACCACGGTGAGGACGAACGCGACCAGGAACACCGCGGCGTCGCTGCCGGGCCATTTGGGCAGCCGGCCGAAATTGTGCCATTCACCCATGTGCAACGCCACGTTCACCAGGACGGCGCTGAGCGTGGCCAGGGGAATGAATTTCGCCAGGGGCGCCGCCAGCAGGATGATGATCAGCAGGGTCAGGGCATGAATGATGCCGGCGAGCGGCGACCGTCCGCCGCTTTTCACATTGGTGGCCGTGCGCGCGATGGCGCCGGTGGCGGCGATGCCGCCGAACAGCGGGCTGACGATATTGGCCAGTCCCTGCGCCATGAGTTCCTGGTTGGAGTCATGGCGGTCATCCATCATGCCGTCGGCGACGACCGCGCAGAGCAGGGATTCGATGGCGGCCAGGAGCGCGATGGTGATGGCGGGTTGGAACAGATGTTGGACATGGTCCCAGGACAACGCCGGCAAATGGGGTGTCGGCAGGCCCTGGGGGATGCCGCCAAAACGGCTGCCAATGGTTTCGACGGGCAATTGAAACAGCGCCACGGCGGCGGTGCCGAGGGTCAAGGCCACGATGGACCCGGGGACGCGCCGCTGCCAGCGTTTCGGCCAGAACAGAATGATGGCCAGGGAAATTACGCCGACAGCCAGGGTGGGCCATTGAACGGTGCCGAGGTGCGCGGCCAGCACGGTCATTTTCCCGATAAATTCCGAAGGCACTTTGTCCACCTGCAGCCCGAAGAAATCCTTGATCTGGGTGGAGAAGATCAATACGGCGATGCCGCTGGTGAACCCCATGGTGACCGGGTAGGGGATGAATTTGATCATGTTGCCCAGGCGGGCGGCTCCCATGACGAAAAGAAAGATACCGGCCAGGACGGTGCAGATGGCAAGGTTGTCGAGCCCGTACTGGGCGCCGATGCCGAAGAGGATGACGATGAAGGCGCCGGTGGGGCCGCCGATGCTGACCCGGGTGCCGCCCAGGGCGGAGACGATAAAACCGGCAATCACGGCGGTGAAGATACCGGCTTCAGGTTTGACTCCCGAGGCGATGGCGAACGCCATGGCCAATGGCAACGCGACGATGCCTACCGTAAGACCTGCGACCAAGTCCGCCTGAAAATCCCGGAGGGAATAATTCTTCAGTGTATCTGCCAGTTTCGGACGGAACGAAAACGAAACATTCATAAGTACATCAGCGACAACAGCCAAAATTTCAAAAACCACAGAGAAAATGCTCTCAGTATGGGATGGAGGGTGGAGTAACCGGCGCAAAGATCAATTCTTTTCGGCGGGGGTGGTGGGAGGCGGTTTTCGGATTGTCAATCCTCCGGTTGTTTTTAGACTGGGAACATGCGGGATAAAAGGACAAAGGGGCCAAAGCGACCAAAGGCGATAGTTGTCCTTCACCGTCGCTTAAGTCTCTTCTGTCCCTTTCGAGCAAACAGGAAGGTTTTATTCCGCCCCAAGGCGGTTACCAGAACCTGCTCTCCCGTCAGAAGGCTTTGGTGGTCTACGATGCCACGGTTTATTCCGGCGATCGTTTCCTCGGCCGGTTTGACCGTACCCGCGGCGAGATGATCCAGGCCGCCCGTTCGGGCAAACAAAACATTATCGAGGGCAGCGAGGCATCGGGCACGTCCAAGGAGACTGAAATCAAACTGACCAATGTCGCCCGTGCCAGCCAGAAAGAACGGCTGGAAGCTATCGTGACTTCATGCGTCAACGCATCATTGAGGAGTGGACGCCTGAACCTCCCTACGCTCACCGCCTGCGCGAACCCAACCGTACGCCGGGAGCCAATTATGAAACCTTCAGAAAAGGCATTGAATATCCGGATCCGGCGATTTGCGCCAATATCATCGCGGGTTTAATCAAAGCAACCTGTTATCTGTTGGACTAGCAACTCCGGCGGCAGGAGCAGGATTTCCTGAAAGAGGGCGGATGACGTGAAAGGATGGCCCGGGCCCGCCTGGCGGTTCGCCACCGGCGATAAATGGGTTTTCAGCGCCCAAAACCCGTCTCCCGAAAAACTTTAAAAAACCTGTTGACAAACCGGTGGTGCTTGCCTAGCCTGCGCGCGCTAGTAGAGCCGGTAGCAAAGACATCAAGCCAGTGGCCCCTTGGTTTTTTCGGTGGAAAAATGAGGGGTAACGGGTTTTTTTGTCGTTTTATGCAATTTAGGTTTAGGGTCGGACTAATGATTTTAATGCGCCCATGTAGCTCAGTTGGTAGAGCGCGTCCTTGGTAAGGACGAGGTCATCAGTTCAAACCTGATCATGGGCTCCATATTTTACGATTGAAACAATTATAACTCTGTTGACCAAACACTAACGACAACAACGCAGGAGAACAAAATGGCTAAAGAGCAATTCCAACGAACGAAACCGCACGTCAACGTCGGTACCATTGGACATATTGACCACGGCAAATCCACGCTGACCGCCGCGATCGTAGCGACTCAGGCGCGCAAGGGTTTGGCCAAACCGATTTCCTATGCCGATATCACCAAAGGCGGCACCGTGCGCGACGAAACCAAGACCGTCACCATCGCCGTCTCGCACGTGGAATACCAGAGCGACCAGCGCCATTACGCCCACATCGATTGCCCGGGCCACGCCGACTTCATCAAGAACATGATCACCGGCGCCGCGCAGATGGACGGCGCGATCCTGGTGGTGGACGCTTCGGAAGGCCCGATGCCCCAGACCAAGGAACACGTGCTCCTGGCCCGCCAGGTCGGCGTGCCCGCCATCGTGGTGTTCCTCAACAAAGTCGATCTCGTGGATGACAAGGAACTGCTCGACCTCGTCGAAATGGAAATCCGCGATCTCCTGACCAAGTACGAATTTCCGGGCGACAAGACCCCGATCATTCGCGGCAGCGCCAAGGCGGCGCTGGCCGGCGAGAAGGAAGGCGAAGACGCCATCCAGAAGCTGATGGAAGCCATCGACGCCTTCATCCCGCTGCCGACGCGCGAAGTCGACAAGCCGTTCCTGATGTGCGTCGAAGACGTGTTCAACATTGAAGGCCGTGGCACCGTGGTCACCGGCCGTGTCGAACGCGGTGTGCTCGAACGCATGTCGGAAGTGGAAATTGTCGGGCTCAAAGACACCCGCAAGACGGTGGCCACCGACATCGAAATGTTCCGCAAGTTGCTGGACAAGGCGACGGCGGGCGACAACGTCGGCGTGCTGCTGCGCGGCACCAAGAAGGAGGAAGTGGAGCGCGGCATGGTTTTGGCCAAGCCGGGCAGCATCACTCCCCACACGCATTTCAAGGCGGAAGTTTACGTGCTGTCGAAGGAGGAAGGCGGCCGGCACACGCCGTTCTTCACGAACTATCGCCCGCAGTTTTATTTCCGCACCACGGACGTGACCGGCACCGTGACCCTGAACAAGGGCGTCGAAATGGTGATGCCGGGCGACAACGTGTCGGTGGAAGTGAAAGTGATTGCCCCGGTGGCCATGGAGAAAGGCCAGCGGTTTGCGATTCGCGAAGGCGGCCGCACCATCGGCGCCGGTCGCGTGACGGAAGTCATCGCGTGACGGCGGTTTTGGCGGAGTCGCGCGAATGAACCCGCGGCTCCGCTGTCAAACAGAGCAGCAGATTGGGCAGATACGGCAGTAGCTCAATTGGTAGAGTAGCGGTCTCCAAAACCGTTGGTTGGGGGTTCAAGTCCCTCCTGCCGTGCCAATTTATGGTGAAGGTGACGAGTGGCACGTGGCAAGAAACGGCGGCGCATTGTGTCACCTGTCACGTGACACTTGTCACTTCGCGGAGAGGTGGCAGAGTGGTCTATCGCGGCGGTCTTGAAAACCGCTTCGGGCTAACACCCGACGGGGGTTCGAATCCCTCCCTCTCCGCCAGTCTTCGCCGGATCGGTACGGACGGCGGGGTGATGACGGGTTGAAATTCGGGCGACGGCCCGGCGGGCGGGATATTTGAATTTTGTGAACTCGACGACAATTATAATCTGGGCGGTGCTGATTCTGGCGGTGTTCGGCTACCTTTGGTGGCAGGGACAGATCCGGCAATTTGCCAATTACTGGCGCGAAATGTGGGCGGAATTGGATAAATGCTCGTGGCCGAGCTGGATTGAGCTGCGGGGTTCAACCGTGGTTGTCCTGGTTTCAATCGCTTTGCTCGGCGCCTTCACGGAAGTGGTGGATCGCGTCCTGTATTTTATATTCTTCGTCATTTAAAGCATCATGCGCAGCCAATGGTTTGTCATTCATACGCTTTCCGGCCAGGAGCAGAAGGTCAAGGACAGCATTGAGAAACGCATCAAGACCGACGAGATGCAGGAGTTCGTCAAGGAAGTCCTGGTCCCGATGGAAAAGGTCGTGGAAGTGCGTAACCAGAAAAAGACCGTGTCCAGCCGCAAATTGTGGCCGGGTTACGTGTTTGTCGACATGGTGTTGCTCGACGAGAACAACCGGATCATTGAAAAGCCGTGGTATTTCATCAAGGAAACCCAGGGCGTGATCGGTTTTGTGGGCGGTGAGCCGCCGGTGCCGACCCCGGCCGAGGAAGTCGAGTCCATCAAGGCCCAGATTTCCGCGTCGGAAGAGACGGAAAAACCGAAGGTCAATTTTGAGGTCGGCGAAACGATCAAGATCAACAACGGCCCGTTCCTGAATTTCAGCGGCGTGATCGAGGAAATCGATCCCGAACGCGGCAAGCTGAAGGTGACGGTGAACATTTTCGGGCGGAATACGCCCGTGGAACTGGAATACTGGCAGGTGGAAAAAGCATAAACCATGGCGGCGTTTCGGCGGAGCGCCGAACCAACGAAAAATTTGCGGCGGTCTTCCGACGCGCCGCTACGAAAGATAGATATGGCAAAGAAAGTCACAGGCATCATCAAGCTGCAGATCCCGGCGGGCCAGGCGAATCCCGCGCCGCCGGTCGGCCCGGCACTCGGCCAGCACGGCGTCAACATCATGGGCTTCTGCAAGGAATTCAACGCGGCCACCAAAGCCGACGCCGGGCTCGTCATCCCTGTCGTCATCACCGTTTACCAGGACAAATCGTTCACGTTCATCACCAAGTCGCCGCCGGCGTCCATCCTGTTGAAAAAAGCCGCCGGCATCACCGCCGGGTCCAAGACGCCGAACAAGGAAAAAGTCGGCAAGGTCACCCGCAAACAGGTCCTGGACATCGTGAAGATGAAGCAGAAGGATTTGAACGCGGTGAACGAAGAGGCTGCGTTCCGGGTCATCGCCGGCACCGCCCGCAGCATGGGGATTGAAGTCGTCGGCTGATTTAACGAAACGATTGAGATGAGGATTATGATTGCGATTATGACTCGGCCATTGGCGATTCAAAAACTTACTCGTAATCCCGATCTTAATCCAAACTAGCAACCGCGGGAGAGCCGAAAGCTCGCTTGCACCGCAACCAGAGAAAATGCCCAGCAAACGATACCAGAAAGCACTCGAAGTGGTGGATGCGAAAAAAGCGTATCCGCTCAAGGACGCCGTCGGCGTGTTGACGAAATTCCCGAAGGCGAAGTTCAACGAAACCATTGACCTGGCGTTCCGCCTCGGCGTGGATCCGAAGCAGTCCGACCAGATGGTTCGCGGGACGGTCCCGTTGCCGCATGGCAGCGGCAAGACCATCCGCGTGCTCGTGTTTGCCAAAAGCGGCGCCGCGGCCGATGCCGCGAAAGCCGCCGGCGCGGAATACGTCGGTTTCGAGGACATGATTCAAAAGTGCAACAGCGGCTGGGCGGATTTTGACGTGGCGGTGGCCACGCCCGAAGCGATGGTGGAAGTGCGCAAGCTGGGCAAGGTGCTCGGACCGCGCGGCCTGATGCCGAATCCGAAGACCGGCACGGTGACCGACGACACGGCCAAGGCGGTGAAGGAAGTCAAAGCCGGCCGCGTGGAGTTCAAGGTGGACAAGGCGGCCAACGTGCACGTCGCCATCGGCAAGGCATCATTCACGCCCGGCCAGATCGAGGAAAATGCGCGCGCGGTGATTGAAGCCGTGGCCAAGGCGCGTCCGAACAGCGTCAAGGGCACCTATATCAATTCCTGCACGCTGTCGGCGACGATGAGCCCGCCGGTGCGCCTGGATATCAAGGAATTCGTGGCCCATTGAACGATTTAACGTTTTAACCTTTTAACGAATCATAATCCCATGCGTGCTGAGAAACAAATTTTGACGAAAGAATACGTCACCCGGCTGAACGCGTCGCCGTACTTCATCGTGGTGAACTACAAGGGGCTGAAAGTGTCCCACCTGACCGAATTGCGGAAGCGCCTGCAGAAAGCCGGGGCGGAGATTCACGTGGTGAAGAATTCCATCTTCCGCATTGCGGCGCAGGAAGCCGGCGTCGGCCAGTTGAATGGCGCGCTGGCCGGACAACTGGCGGTGGTGACCGGCCAGAAGGACATTTCGGCGGCCGCCAAGACGGTGAAGAACTTTGGCGCCGAGTTCGACAAATTGAAGGTGCAGTTCGGCTACCTGGACAACCAGCGCCTGGAATCGGCGGCGATTCTGGCCCTGGCCGACCTGCCGAGTCTGGACGTGTTGCGTGCCAAGTTGCTGGGCCTTTTGAACGCGCCGGCGACGAAACTGGTCGTTTTAATCAATACACCGGCCTCGCAACTGGCGCAGGTCATCAAGGCGAAGGCCGAGAAGGGCTGAAATCTGGGTGGAACCGGCAGGGAGATGCCGGAATAACAATTTCGATTTGAAATTTCGAATCGAGAGAACAAACAAACAAGCAAACAAGTAAATCGTCGGTTGACAGGCCGTGAACTTAAAATCGCCGTGGCCGTGGCGGACGACGAGACGACAAGAAAGGTAATATGGCTGATATTGGAAACCTCGTAGAGGAATTGAGCAAGTTGACGGTGATTGAAGCCGCCGACCTGGTGAAACAACTGGAAACCAAATGGGGCGTGAGCGCCGCCGCACCGGTGGCGGTGGCCGCGGCTCCGGCGGGCGGCGGGGCGGCAGCTCCGGCCGCGGAAGCCAAGACCACGTTCGACGTGATCCTGGTGTCCGCTCCCGCCGACAAGAAAATTGCCGCGATCAAGGCCGTCCGCGAAGTGAAGGCCGGCCTCGGCCTGGCGGAAGCCAAAGCGCTGGTGGAAGGCGCGCCCAAGCCCGTGCTGGAAGGCGCCCCGAAAGCCGACGCCGATGCGGCCAAGAAGAAACTCGAAGAAGCCGGCGCCAAAGTGGAGGTCAAATAACCGACAGTTTTTATGGGGGGGGACCGGCCGGGACCTGGAATCCGGCCGTCCCTCCCGTCTCCGCGATTTGCGGAAGTAAATTTTGTTATTATCTTTATCAGTTACAAACAGCAGCCAGACAGCGGCCGCCGGGAGCGGCTTGAGTTCAGGCAAGTTCACCGGGAACGCGGTGTTCTTGCCTTGTGTCGTTGATTGAAAATTGCCGGCCGGCGCCGTTGCCGGCCAAACCTGAAAGTCCAAATGCCATCGCGAGTTACTGAACGTGTCAACTTCGGCAAGATCAAGGAAATTGTCGTGCCGCCGAACATGATCGAATTGCAGACCAATTCCTACAAGGAGTTCCTGCAGGCCGACGCCGCGCCCAAAAAGCGCCGGAAACATGTCGGCCTGGAATCGGTCTTCCTCGAGGTGTTTCCCATCGAGAGCTACGACGGCAAGTGCGTGCTCGACTACGATTCGTATGAAATCGGCGAGCCCAAGCTGGACTGGCTGGAATGCCTCCGCGAAGGCCTGACCTACGGCGCGCCGCTGTACGTCACCTTCATCCTCAAAGAGGAAGGCAAGCATGCCAAGGAGGAAAAGGTGTTCATGGGCGAATTGCCGCTCATGACGCCGCAGGGTACCTTCGTCATCAACGGCGCCGAACGCGTGGTCGTCAGCCAGTTGCACCGGTCACCGGGCATCGCCTTCGAGGCCGCCCAGCATCCCAACGGCAAAATGCTCCACAGTTTCCGCGTCATTCCCGACCGCGGATCCTGGTACGAAGCGCAGTTCGACACCAGCGACCTGTTGTACGTTTATCTCGACCGCAAGAAACGCCGCCGGAAGTTTTTGACGACGACGTTTTTCCGCGCGCTGAGCTTCCTCGACGTCGAGGGCGGCATCGGCAAGGGCAAGGACAACGGGGAAAAGACCCGCGGCACCGACGAGGAAATTCTCCGGCTCTTTTACGAAATCGAGGAATTGACGGTCAAGGAAGCTGAAAAACTCGAAGACCTGCCGAATTGTGTTCTGATCCAGGACGCGGTGGATTCCGAAAAAGGACTAGTGGTTGCCCGCGCCTTCGAACCGCTGTCCAAGGCGGTGGTCAAACAGATCGCCGAACTGGGCATCACCAAGATCAAAGTCGTCAACACCACGGCCGACGAAGGCATCATGATCAAATGCCTGAAGAAGGACCCGGCCAAGAACGAGGAGGAGGCGCTCAAGGATATTTACCGGCGGCTGCGTCCCGGCGATCCGCCCACCGCCGCCAACGCGCGCGCCCTGCTCAAGCGGTTGTTTTTTGACCCGAAGCGGTACGACCTCGGCCGCGTGGGCCGTTATAAGATCAATCAAAAGCTTGGCCTCAAGGACAAGGAAGAATCCCGCATCCTGAAAAAAGATGACCTGGTGGCGGCGACCAAATACCTGCTCCGCCTCAAGAAAGGCGAGGGGAGCGTGGACGACATCGACCATCTCGGCAGCCGCCGCATCCGGACGGTGGGCGAATTGCTGGCCAACCAGTGCCGCGTCGGCCTGTCCCGCACCGAACGCCTCGTCAAGGAACGCATGACGCTGTTCGATCAAAGCGTCGAGGCCATGACGCCGCAAAAACTGATCAATCCCAAGGCGCTGTCGGCGGTCATCCGCGATTTCTTCGGTCGTTCGCAGCTCAGCCAGTTCATGGACCAGATCAATCCGCTGGCCGAGTTGACCCACAAGCGCCGCCTGTCGGCCCTCGGGCCGGGCGGTTTGAGCCGCGACCGCGCGGGCTTTGAAGTCCGCGACGTCCATCCGTCGCACTACGGGCGCATTTGTCCGATTGAGACGCCGGAAGGACCGAACATCGGCCTGATTGCGTCGCTGGCCACGTTTGCGCGCATCAACGATTTCGGCTTTCTCGAAACGCCGTATCGCAAGGTGGAAAACGGCAAGCTGACCGAGAAAATCGATTATCTGACGGCCGATCGCGAAGAGCAGTACATCATTGCCCAGGCGAATTCGCCGGTGGATGACAGGGGCCGGTTCCTGACCGACCGCGTCGTTTGCCGTGCCCGGACGGACTTCATCGACGTCGAGCCGGCGCGCGTGGATTACATGGACGTCTCGCCGAAACAACTGGTGTCCATCGCCGCGTCCCTGATTCCGTTCCTCGAACACGACGACGCAAACCGCGCGCTGATGGGTTCGAACATGCAACGCCAGGCGGTGCCGCTGCTGGTGACCGAAGCGCCGCTGGTGGCCACCGGTCTTGAAGACCGCGTCGCCCGCGATTCCCGCGCCGTGGCCGTGGCCGAGGAAGCCGGCAAAGTGGCTTCCGTCGCCGGCGACCAGGTGATCATCACCGAGGACGGCAAACTGCCGGAAACGAAAAAGAAGGTTAAACACGATCCGGAAAAGGGCGTCTGGGTCTATCCCATCCGCAAATTCATGCGGTCGAACGCCGCCACGTGCATCAACCAGAAAACCCTGGTGCACAAGGGCGATCATGTGAAGAAAGGGCAGGTCATCGCCGACGGCCCCTGCACCGAGAACAGCGAACTGGCCCTCGGACGCAACGTGCTCGTCGCGTTCATGCCCTGGAACGGTTACAACTTCGAGGACGCCATCCTGATCAGCGAGAAAATCGTGAAGGAAGACATCTTCACGAGCATTCACATCGATGAATTTGAAGTGGCCGCCCGCGACACCAAGCTCGGCCCGGAAGAAATCACCCGGGACATCCCGAACCTCGGCGACGAGGCGTTGAAAAACCTCGGACCCGACGGCGTCATCCGCGTCGGCGCCGAAGTCAAACCCGGCGACATCCTGGTGGGCAAAATCACGCCCAAGTCCGAAACCGAACTTGCGCCGGAAGAGCGGTTGCTGCGCGCCATCTTCGGTGAAAAAGCGGCCGACGTGAAGGATACGTCGCTCAAAGTGCCCTCCGGCACCTACGGCATTGTCATGGACGTGAAAGTTTCGTCCAAGAAGGAAGGCGAACGCGCCGCCAAATCGCCCGCCAGCGAGGACAAACGCCACGCGCGGCAGGTGGAGGACGATCACAAGAAGAAAACCGATGAATTGCGCGACCAGTTGACCGAGGCGCTGAGCAACATTCTGCTGGGCGAAAAAATCCCGCTCGACGTGGTCAATTCCGAGACCGGCGAAATCATCATCCCGGCCAACCGCAAGATCACCAAGACGCTGTTGCGCAAACTGGCCACGGTGTACGACCGCATCGAAATCGATCCGTCGCCCATTCGCAACAAGATCAACGAGATCATCGGCAGCTTCAAAAAGAAGTTCGACGATTTGCAGATGCAATACGATGAGGAAATGGAACGCGCCGAGGCCGGGGAAGGCGTCGAAGCCGGCATCGTCAAGTCGGTGAAGGTTTACATCGCCTCCAAGCGCAAGCTGTCGGTCGGTGACAAGATGGCCGGCCGCCACGGCAACAAGGGCGTGGTGGCGCGCATCGTGAAGGAAGAGGACATGCCGTTCCTCGAGGACGGAACGCCGGTGGAGATTGTGCTGAACCCGCTGGGCGTGCCCTCGCGCATGAACGTCGGCCAGGTGCTGGAGACGCACCTGGGCTGGGCGGCCAAGATCCTGGGCATGAAATTCGCCACGCCGGTCTTCGACGGCATCAAGGAAAAAGACATCCGCAATTATCTCAAGGAGGCGAAACTGCCGGAGCACGGCAAGACGATCCTGTACGACGGCTGCACCGGGCAGTCGTTCGACCAGGAAATTGTCGTGGGTTACATTTACATGATGAAGCTGGGCCACCTGGTGGCCGACAAGATTCACGCCCGCGCGGTCGGGCCGTATTCGCTCGTCACCCAGCAGCCGCTGGGCGGCAAGGCGCAGTACGGCGGCCAGCGCTTCGGCGAAATGGAAGTGTGGGCCATGGAGGCCTACGGCGCGGCCTACACGCTGCAGGAACTGCTCACCGTCAAGTCGGACGACGTGCAGGGCCGCACGCGCATCTACGAAAGCATCGTCAAGGGCGACAACGCCCTGGAAGCCGGCATTCCCGAGTCGTTCAACGTGCTCGTCAAGGAAATGCAGTCGTTGGGCCTGGACGTCAAAGTCGGTTATTCCAACCCGGCGGAACATCCGGAGGAACCGGCGGCCGCCCTGGCGACGCTTTAACCCGGAACCATTTAACCAAGCGGAAATCAATTCTGTATGATCGGCAATAAAGAAAACGCGCGCGAGCTGCTCGGACTGGACAAGGTCAATCAGGTGGACTACGTCGCCATTACGGTCGCGTCCCCCGAATCGATCCGTTCGTGGAGCAAGGGCGAAGTTAAAAATCCCGAAACCATCAACTACCGCACGTTCAAGCCGGAAAAGGGCGGCCTGTTCTGCGAACGCATTTTCGGTCCGGTCAAGGACTGGGAATGTTCCTGCGGCAAGTACAAGCGCATCAAGCACCGCGGCATCGTCTGCGACCGTTGCGGCGTGGAAGTGACGCTCGCCCGCGTGCGCCGCGAGCGCATGGGCCACATCGAACTGGCCGTGCCCACCTGCCATATCTGGTTCTTCAAATGCATGCCCTCGCGCATCGGCCTGGTGCTCGACGTCACGGCGCGCAACCTGGAACGCGTCATTTATTACGAGGATTACCTGGTCATCGACCCGGGCAACACGCCGTTGAAACAGAATCAGTTGCTCAACGAACATGAATATCGCGAAGCCCGCGAAACCTACGGCGCCGACGCGTTTGTCGCCAAGATGGGCGCCGAAGCCGTGCGCGATGCGCTGGCCAAGGTGGACCTGGCCAAGGGCGTTGACCAATTGCAGCAGGCCATGACCGAAACCAAGAGCAAACAGATCCGCAAGAAGCTCGCCAAGCGCATCAAGCTCCTCCAGGGCCTGCAGATTTCCAAGAGCCGGCCGGAATGGATGATCCTCACGGTGCTGCCGGTGATTCCGCCGGACCTGCGCCCGCTGGTGCCGCTCGAAGGCGGCCGCTTTGCCACGTCGGACCTGAACGACCTTTACCGCCGCGTCATCAACCGGAATAACCGGCTCAAGACGCTGCTCCAGCTCAAGACGCCCGAAGTCATCATCCGCAACGAAAAACGCATGTTGCAGGAAGCCGTCGACGCCCTGTTCGACAACGGCCGCCATGGCCGCCCGGTCACCGGCGCCGGCAACCGTTCGCTCAAATCGCTGTCCGACATGCTCAAAGGCAAGGGCGGCCGGTTCCGCCAGAACCTGTTGGGCAAACGCGTCGATTATTCCGGCCGTTCCGTCATCGTCATCGGCCCCGAACTCAAGCTCAATCAGTGCGGGTTGCCGAAGAAGATCGCGCTGGTGTTGTTCGAACCGTTCATCATCCGCCGGTTGAAGGAACTCGGCTACGTCCATACCGTCCGCAGCGCCAAGAAGATGATCGAGCGCCAGACGAAGGAAGTGTGGGACGTGCTCGAGGAAGTCACCAAGGGCCATCCGGTCCTGCTCAACCGCGCGCCGACGCTGCACCGCCTGTCCGTGCAGGCGTTCGAGCCGCAGCTCATCGAAGGCGAAGCGATCCGCATTCATCCGCTGGTCTGCACCGCCTACAACGCCGACTTCGACGGCGACCAGATGGCCGTGCACGTGCCGTTGTCCGTCGAGGCCCAGATGGAGGCCCGGCTGCTGATGATGGCCACCAACAACATCTTCAGCCCGTCCTCCGGCAAGCCGATCATTACGCCGACGCAGGACATCACGCTGGGTTGCTATTACCTCACCGCGGAACCGCGGGCGGCGATGCCCTCCGATACGCGCAAGCTGCCGCTGTTCGGCGCGAAAGAGGAAGTGCTGTTTGCCTACGACGACGGCGCATTGCGGACGCATGACCGCATCCGCATTGCGAACCCGGACCTGGGCCGCAAGACCGTTTACGGCGATGCGAACAAGAAGATCATCGAGACCACCGTCGGCCGCGTCATTTTCAGCGAGATCTGGCCGGCGGAACTCGGTTTCTACAACCGGGCAGCCGGCAAGAGCCAGCTCGGCGACCTGATCTGGAAATGTTACAAGTTCGCCGGCCACGAAAAAACCGTGACGATGCTCGACAAGCTCAAGGAACTCGGTTTCCGAGAAGCCACCCGTTCCGGCACGTCCATCGGCATCGACGACATGATCGTGCCGAAGGAACGCGACCAGGAAATCGACGCCGCCCAGAAGCAGATCAAGGAAGTCGAGAAACAGTATCGCAAAGGCGTCATCACGCCGGGCGAACGTTACAACAAGATCGTCGACATCTGGACGCATTGCACCGACCAGATTGCCAGCGTTATGTTCCGCACGCTCGAAGCCAACCAGGGCAAGCGGGAATACAACCCTGTTTACCTGATGGTGGACTCCGGCGCGCGCGGCAACAAACAACAGGTGCGCCAGCTCGCCGGCCTGCGCGGCCTCATGGCCAAGCCCAGCGGCGACATCATCGAAAAACCGATTCTGGCCAATTTCCGCGAGGGCCTCTCGGTGCTCGAATATTTCATCTCGACCCATGGCGCCCGCAAAGGCCTGGCCGATACCGCGCTCAAGACCGCCGACTCGGGTTACATGACCCGCAAACTCGTCGACGTGTCCCAGGACGTCATCATCCAGCAGCAGGATTGCGGCACCACCAACGGCATCTGGGTCTCCGCCGTGTTCGAAGGCGAGGACGAAGTGGTCAAGCTCGGCGACCGGCTCGTGGGCCGGTACGCGTGCGACGACATCGTCAACCCGACCAATCCGAAGGAGTTCCTGATCCGTTCAAACGAGGAAATCGACGAGGAGAAGGCCAAGCGCATCGAGAGTTCCGGCATCGACCGGGTCCGCATCCGTTCGGTGCTCACCTGCGAAAGCAAGCACGGCATCTGCCAGCATTGCTACGGCCGCAACCTCGCGACCGGCAACATCGTCAAGCTCGGCGAAGCCGTCGGCATCATCGCCGCGCAATCCATCGGTGAGCCCGGCACGCAGTTGACGATGCGGACATTCCACATCGGCGGCACCGCGGCCCAGGTGTTCAAGATCCCGCAGATCAAATCCAAGCACGACGGCATCATCCGTTACAACGAACTCCGCCTGGTGGAGCTCGAAGACGGCAATAACATCGTGCTCAACAAAAACGGCACCGTGTCCATCCTGGCCGACGATGGCCGCGAACTGGAAAACCACACCGTGGTCATCGGCGCGGTCATTTCCTACAAGGACGGCGCTAAAATCAAGAAGGGCGACACTTTCGTCCAATGGGATCCGTATAACGTGCCGATTCTTTCCGAGAAAGCCGGCAAGGTGAAGTTCCATGACATCATCGAAGGCGTGACGATGAAGCAGGAAATGGACGAAACCACCGGCCAGGAAGCGATGGTCGTCGTCGAACACAAGGAAGATCTCCATCCGCAGATCATCATCAGCGACGATTCCGGCGAAGTGGTCGCGAATTACCCGATTCCTTCCGCGGCGCACATCGTCGTGACCGAAGGCAGCGAGATCGTCGCCGGCACGCTGATGGCCAAGACGCCGCGCAAGACGTCCAAGACCAAGGACATCACCGGCGGTCTGCCACGCGTGGCCGAATTGTTCGAAGCCCGCCGGCCGAAGGATGCGTCGGAAATTTCCAAGATCGACGGCATCGTGGACTTCGGCGCCAGCGTGCGCGGCAAGCGCTGCATTTTGATCAAGGACCCGAAGACGCAGGCGGAAGAGGAACATCTCATTCCGATCGGCAAACACGTCATTGTCTTCAAGGGCGACATGGTCAAGAAAGGCCAGCAGTTGACCGAAGGTCCGATGGATCCGCACGAAATCCTCGAGGTCTGCGGACCCCAGGAACTGCAGGAACACCTGGTCAGCGAAGTGCAGGAGGTCTACCGCCTCCAGGGCGTCACCATCAACGACAAGCACATCGAGATCATCGTCCGCCAGATGCTCCGCAAGGTGCGCATCACCGAGCCGGGCGACACCACGTTCCTGTGGGGCGAACAGGTGGACAAGCTGGATTTCGAAGACGAGAACGAGCGTGTGGAGAAGATGGGTGGCAAACCCGCCGAAGCTTCTCCGGTGCTGCTCGGCATCACCAAGGCGTCGCTGGAAACCGACAGCTTCCTCAGCGCCGCGTCGTTCCAGGACACGACCCGGGTGCTGACCGAGGCGTCAACGCGGTCGCGTGTGGATTACCTGCGCGGCTTCAAGGAAAACGTCATCATGGGCCACATCATTCCCGCCGGCACGGGGTTCGATCGTCACCGCAAGGTGGCGCTCAAGCCGCTGGTCGAAATCGAAGACACGCCCGAGCCCGAACAGCCGGCGGAACCGCCGCCGGCGGCAGAAAACCCGCTGTTGGCCTGAGCCGGAACCGATTCATCCAGGGCGCCTGACGAAAGTCGGGCGCCCTTTTTTTCTTAAATCCAGAGGCGAAAAGGAATTGAACCACGAAGTCACCAGGGACACGAAGGCGGGAGGCGACCTCTGCAAAACTGGCGTAGCGGCTCCTCGGCAGAGAGCCGCATCTCTCGTTTCATTGGGACATGCGGCGGTCTGCCGACCCGCCGCTACGGTGGCTGACGGGGGATGGAAAAAGTGCGAAAGGGGAGTATATTATGTCGGCTCTGGTGGCAGACCGATCTGTGCATTAGGTTCCTCCGATGTTCGGGTTTACATCTGTTATCAGGGCCATTCCTGGATTCTTCCCATTTTTCCAGCCTCCCGGGCCGCCGAAAGCGGGGCTGAGAAAGTTGTTGCAACCGGCAGGTGGTTTGTTATATTCCGCGTTCCGTTTTTTAAGATAAAATGCCGACTATCAATCAATTGATCCGCAAGGGTCGCCGGAAGGTAAAGTACAAGTCCAAGTCGCCCGCCTTGGAAAACTCGCCGTTTCGCCGCGGAGTGTGCATCCAGGTGATGACGCGCACGCCCAAGAAACCGAATTCGGCCATGCGCAAGGTGGCCAAGGTGCGCCTGACCAACGGTTACGAGGTCATCGCCTATATTCCTGACGAGGGACATAATTTGCAGGAACACTCCATCGTCATGGTGCGCGGCGGCCGCGTGAAGGATTTGCCCGGTGTGCGCTATCACATCGTCCGCGGCCGGCTCGATGCCGCCGGCGTGGAGAAGCGCCGGGTCAGCCGGTCCAAGTACGGCGTCAAGCGGCCCAAAGCCGGCGCCAAACCCGCCGCCGCGGCGGCTCCGGCCGCCGCCGCCCCGGCCGCCTGAACCGATTCAACGATTTAACGATTTAACGAACCCATGTCACGCAGACGACAAGCTACCCGACGAACGATCGCCAAGGACGGAAAGTTCCAGAGCGTCCTGGTGTCGCGCCTGGTCAACACCATCATGCACGGCGGCAAGAAGAGCACCGCGCAACGGATTGTGTACGGCGCCTTCGAAAACATTTCCGAAAAGAACCCGGCCAGCAACCCGGTGGAAATTTTGCAGCGCGCGGTGGACAACGCCAAGCCGCGCATCGAAACCAAAGCCCGGCGCGTCGGCGGCGCCACCTACCAGGTGCCGCTGGAAGTGCCGGCCGACCGGCAGGCGGCCCTGGCCCTGCGCTGGATCGTGGATTTTGCCGATGCCCGCAAGGGCACGCCGATGCGCGACGCGCTCGCGGCGGAAATCCTGGAGGCATACCAGGGACAGGGCAACGCGATCCGCAAGCGCGACGAGGTCCATAAGATGGCCCAGGCCAACAAGGCCTTTGCCCATTTCCGCTGGTAAAATTTGGTCCGGAAAAAGCCCCGACTGTTGCATTGCCGGGGCATTTTTATTATTCATGTGCTATAGTAGGAATCTTTAATCATGCAAGCAGCGGCAGACAAAACGAAATCGGTCAATGCGTCCCACCGGGAGTACACCCTGGAGCGCACGCGCAACATCGGCATCGCGGCCCACATCGACGCGGGCAAAACCACGACGACCGAACGGATCCTCTTTTATACCGGCCTCATCCACAAGATCGGCGACGTGGACGACGGCAACACGGTGACCGACTGGATGGAGCAGGAACGCGAGCGCGGCATCACCATCACCTCCGCCGCCGTCACCTGTTTCTGGACCCAGAAACAGACCAAGCCCGGCGAAAACACAGTGTACAAGGCGTTCAAGGACGTGCCGCATCGCATCAATATCATCGACACTCCCGGCCACGTGGATTTCACGGCGGAAGTGGAGCGTTCCATGCGCGTGCTCGACGGCGCGGTGGCCGTGTTCTGCGGCGTGGCCGGCGTGCAGCCGCAGTCCGAAACCGTCTGGCGCCAGGCGACCAAGTACAAGGTTCCCCGCATCGCGTTCGTCAACAAGATGGACCGCACCGGCGCGAACTTCGACAACGCCCTGGCCGACATGCGCAACAAGCTCAAGGCCTATGCGTATCCCATTTTCCTGCCCATCGGCGCCGAGGACAAATTCGCCGGCGTCATCGACGTGGTGAACCAGAAGGCCATTGTCTGGGGCCCGGGCGACGTGGCCAATGAAGGCCTGAACTACGAGGTGAAGGACATTCCGACCGAGCATCAGGAACGCGCCAAGGCCGCGCTGGCGGAATTGATCGACGCCGTTTCCAACAAGGACGACGCCATTGCCGAACTGGTGATCGAAAACAAACCGATTTCATCCGAGCTGCTGAAGGCGGCCATCCGCCGGTTGACCTGCAAGATCGAGTTGGTGCCGGTGCTGTGCGGTTCCGCGTTCAAGAAGAAGGGCGTGCAGACACTCGTTGACGCCGTGGTGGATTACCTGCCGGGCCCGCTCGACGTGCCGCCCGCCGAAGGCATGGAGCCGGGCACCGAAAACAAAGTCGTGGTGGAAACCAGCGACGCCAACAAATTCTGTTCGCTGGCGTTCAAGCTGTGGACCGATCCGTACGCGGGCAAGCTGGTGTTCTTCCGCGTCTATTCCGGCCAGCTCAAAAAGGGCGACACAATTTACAATCCGCGCACCCGCAAACGCGAACGCGTCAGCCGCCTGATGATCATCCAGGGCAGCGAACGCAAGGACGTGGATCAGGTGTTTGCCGGCGACATCGCCGCGCTGGTCGGCCTGCGCAACATCACCACCGGCGACACGCTGTGCGACGAGGATTTTGACGTGACGCTGGAACCGCCGACGTTTCCCGAGCCGGTCATCAGCATGGCCGTGGAGCCCAAAACGCGCGCCGACCGCGACAAGATGTCCGAAGGCCTGCAGCGCCTGGCCGAGGAAGATCCGACGTTCCGCTGTTTTACGAACGAGGAAACCGGCCAGCTCATCATCGCCGGCATGGGCGAGTTGCACCTGGAAATCATTTGCGACCGCCTGAAACGCGAATTCAAGGTGGACGCCAACACCGGCGCGCCACAGATCGCCTACCGGGAAACCATCACCAAACCGGCCGACGGCGAAGGCAAGTTCATCCGCCAGTCCGGCGGCCGCGGCCAATACGGCCACGCCTGCATCCAGATCCAGCCCAACGAAAAAGGCAAGGGCGTGGAGGTCGAAAATAAAATTGTCGGCGGCGCGATCCCCAAGGAATACATCCCGGCGGTCATCGACGGGATTGAAGAAGCCATCAAGGGCGGCGTTTACGCCGGCTACCAGGTCATTGACATCAAGGCGCAGGTGGTGGACGGCACGTTCCACGAAGTGGATTCGAACGAACTGGCGTTCAAGATGGCCGGCATCTTTGCGCTGAAGGACGCTTTCAAAAAAGCCGGCCCGATTCTCCTCGAGCCCATCATGAAGGTGGAGTTGACCACCCCCGACGAATATCAGGGTGATCTGATCGGCGACATCAGCCGGCGCCGCGGAACGATCGTCAGCATCGAGGCCAAGCAGGGGCAGACGATTGTGAACGCCCATGTGCCGCTGGCCGAAATGTTCGGTTACGCCACCGCCATCCGGTCGCTGTCCAAGGGCCGCGCGTCGTATTCGATGGAGCCGCTGACCTTCGAACAGGTGCCGACCAGCGTGCTCAACGCGGTCCTGGACCAGGCGGCCAAGAAGCCCGCCGCCCGCACCTGACCGTTTACAACTGTTTGTGGGGATGCGGCCGCTGGCGACAGCGGCCGTTTTTTTGTGCATCTCCCTGACACCACCAAATTTTGTTATTCCAATCACAAAAAAGTTGTATTATCAGGAACGTCCGCGATAATTTGGGTATGTGTGGGTGAATCAGGGGAAGGGGCTGTGGCAAGCGTGCGGGCGGCAAAGGCTGTCCGGTTGTCCCGTGGCTGCGGCGAGGTAAGCGGCACCGGGCCCGGCGCATTGCAGTGTTTCCCTGCAACTTGAATTGTGATGGAACCGACGATGCAGCCGGGTGACGAGCATTACCGCGAGGTGGTCGAACTGAAGGCCGCGCTCGACGAGCACGCTATTGTCGCCATCACCGATCCGCAGGGCCGGATCACCTACGTCAACGACAAGTTCTGCGCCATCTCCAAATTTTCCCGCGACGAACTGCTCGGCCAGGACCATCGCATCATCAATTCCGGTTACCATCCCAAGGAATTCATGCGGGACCTGTGGGCGACGATTTCGCACGGCCGGGTCTGGAAGGGGGAAATCAAGAACAAGGCCAAGGACGGTTCGTATTACTGGGTGGACACGACAATCGTCCCGTTCCTCAACGAACAGAACAAGCCCCGGCAGTACGTGGCCATTCGCGCCGACATCACCGCGCGCAAGCGGGCCGAGGAGGCGCTGGTCCGCATGGCCGCCATCGTGGAATCGTCGGAGGACGCCATCATCAGCAAGACGCTCGACGGCATCATCACGACGTGGAATCCCGGTGCGGAGAAACTCTTCGGCTACTGGTCGTTGGAAGCGGTGGGGCAGCCGATGCTGATGCTCTTTCCGCCGGAACGGGCCCGGGAAGAAGCCGAGATTCTGGCGCGCATCGCGCGGGGGGAAAGCATGGATCATTATGAGACGGTGCGGATGCGCAAGGACGGAAAGCGGGTGGAAGTTTCGGTGAGTGTGGCGCCGCTCCGGGACAGCCAGGGCCGGATCATCGGTGCTTCGACCATCGCCCGGGACATCTCCGAACGCCGTACGCTGGAACTGGCCGTGGCATCGGCGGCCGAACAGGAGCGGGCGCGCATCGCGCGGGAACTGCACGACGGCCTGGGACAGCAATTGGGCGGGTTGCGATTTTTGATGGACGGCCTGTGCCGGGATTTGCAGGCGGCCTATTCGCCGCAGGCGGAGACCGCCGGCCAATTGGCCCGGGAAATTGCCGTCGCCCTGACGCAGGCGCGCACGTTGGCCCACGAGCTTTATGCCGTTCCGCCATCGCCCGATGGATTGATGCAGGCGCTGGAAAATCTGGCGGAACGGATTGGCACCGAACGTGGAATCACCTGTGTCGTCGCCGCCGAGACGGTGGTCCTGATCCATAACCCGACCGTGGCCAGCCATCTTTACCGGATTGCCCAGGAAGCCGTGCACAATGCCATCAAACACAGCCGGGCCACGCGGATTGAGCTGGAACTGGTTCAATCCCCTGAAAACCTGGAGCTGCGGGTCAAAGACAACGGTGTCGGCCTTCCGGCGGCCGGCAGTCCCCGCGGCCTGGGCCTGCACACCATGGAACAGCGCGCCCGGCTCATCGGCGGGCGACTGACGGTGCAGAGCCGGGCAAACGAAGGTGTGGCTGTGATTTGTTCGGTCCCCAATGCCATTTTGGAAACGCCGGCGGTTGCGGGAAAAAACGGTTGAGTTCTTAAGCCCCTCATGCCTGCCAAAAAGACAACCGGGTCCGGTCCGAAACGGAAACGGATTTTGCTGGTGGACGACCATCCGCTGATGCGGCGGGGCCAGGCCGATCTGCTGGAGCGCGAAGCGGATTTCACTGTATGCGGCGAAGCCGGCACCGCGCGCGCCGCCCTGGAAGCCATCGCCGCGTTGCAACCCGATCTCGTCCTGGTGGACATGGCGTTGCCGGACAAGGACGGGCTGGAACTGATCAAGGACATCCAGGTCCTGCACCCGGGACTGCCGGTGCTGGCGATGTCGATGCAGGACGAGTCGCTTTACGCCGCGCGGGTGTTGCGGGCCGGCGGGCGGGGGTACGTCATGAAAGGCGACGCGCCGGAGCAACTGGCGTCGGCGATCCGGTCGGTGTTGAGCGGCCAGGTGGCGCTGAGTCCGCGCATGTCGGCGAAGCTGCTGGAATCCATGGTGGGCCCGGCCCGGCAGACGGGGGAGGGGCCGGAAAGCAAATTGTCGGACCGCGAACTGGAAGTGCTGCGATTGTTCGGGGAAGGCTGGAGCACGGATGAAATCGCCAAACGGCTCCATCTCAGTTCCAAGACGGTGGATGTGCATCGGGCGCATATCAAGGAGAAGCTGGGCTGCAAAACCACCCCGGAATTTCAACGGTTTGCCATTCGCTGGGTTACCTCACAGGGCGGCCTGAGCCGGTAGCCCGGTTTGAGTGAATCTGTTGCCGAATATGGCCGCCTGGTTCCAAGGGGTTAAACAGCGGTGCTGAAGACACCGCAGTCCAAACGCTTCGCGCGATACCCGGCGGTCATCCCCCTGTCGCGGAGCGTTTGGACTGCGGCGCCCAGTCGCCGCTTTCGTGACCACGGATTCTTTTGCATTGCCCTGGTTCGAGAAGGGCGGCGAACTTGTGTCGCGTTCGCATAAGCATTTTCTTTATTCCCCGCCTCCCGCCGGGCTTATTCCCAAGTGTCGTTCGCGCCAATAGCCGGGAATTCTTTCCGGCGTTAATCTGTCGTCATGAATACAGCACGAATTCAAGCCAACTTCGACAATGTTTCCGGGCGGGCGATGGGATTGAAGCTGATTTCGCCCGTTGAGAGCCGTTTGCCCGGCCTGGCTTCGATCCATCCGCCCCCCAAAATCGACGCGGTTGCGGAGAGCACCCCGGCCCAGGTCAATGCCGGTCCCAATGCCAACGGCCGGTTGGTTGAAGCCCTGGCCCGTTCCACCGTTTTTCGCGAGTATCAACGTGCGTTCGGGGATGCGACGGGGCTGCCGTTGAGCCTGCGGGCCGTCGAAGGCTGGCAGCTGGCCCACCAGGGCAACCGGCGCCAGAACGGCTTTTGCAACCTGATGTCCCGGGCGAACCACTCGTGTGCCGCCTGCCTGCGGATGCAGCAAAAGGTTTGTGAAGGAGTCAATGGCGTTCCCTGCACGCTGCGGTGTTCGTTTGGCCTCAACGAGACGGCTGTGGGGGTGAAAATCGGCAAGGACATCATCGCTTACCTTCAGACCGGCCAGGTCTTTTTCAAGGCGCCCCGCCCGGAACAAACCGATCGCGTCCTCGACCAGCTCGAGGCATTGGGGATCAAAGTGGACCGGCAACAGGCGGCCCGGACTTACAATGAAACCCCGGTCATTCAGCCCGAAGAATATCAGGCCATAATCCGGTTGCTCCAGTTTTTTGCCGACCAGTTGGGTGTCCTGGCCAACCAGATCGTCCTGCAACAGTCGTCGACCGAACCGGCCCAGATCACCCGCGCCCGGCAGTTCATCGAGGCCAATTATCAGGAGGACCTTTCCCTTGGCGCCGTGGCCCGCCAGGCTGGCATGAGCGTGTTCTATTTCTGCAAGATGTTCAAGAAAGTCACCGGCGTCCATTTCGCCTCCTACGTCTCACGGGTGCGGGTGGAAAAGGCCAAGAACCTGTTGCTGAACGCCAATTATCGCGTCAGCGAAATTGCCTTTGAAGTCGGGTTTCAATCGCTCACTCATTTCAACCGCGTCTTCAAGAACATCGTCGGCCAGGCGCCCACGGAATACCGGCGGCATCTGTCCACCCGCCTGAACTGAGGATGACGGAATGAACGCCAGCGATGATATACCTGCACCAGCCGGATCGGGTGATCCGCGGCGCCGGATTTTTGTTGTGGAAGATCATCCGTTGATGCGCCGCAGCCTGGTCGAGGCCATCGAACGCGAACCCGACCTGACGGTCTGCGGGCAGGCGGAAACGGCGCCCGACGTGCCCGACGTTCTGTCCGCGCGGCCCGACGCGGTATTGACGGACATCCAGCTCAAGTCTTCCAGCGGCCTGGATCTGATCAAGGCCCTGCGCGATCGGTTGCCGGACCTGCCGATTGTGGCGACCACCATGTTTGACGTGCGGCGCAATGAACGGCTGGCGCAGGCTGCCGGGGCGTCCGGATTCATCTCCAAACAGGAAGGCCCGGACCGGCTGGTCGCCATGATTCGCGCGGTATTGAAGCCAGGCGGAGGCGGCCGTGAACGATCCTGAGGCATCGGCCCGGACGTTGTGCCGGACGCCGTTGCCCGGGTCGCCGCGAGCGGGCGGTCCGCCGGCGGCGCCTGAAAGCTTCCGGCCGCACAATGACCTTTTGATCACCGGCCCGGCTTTCATTGCGCGCGTGAAATGGCGGAAAATGTCGCCGCGCGGAGCCGTGTTCCAGTTCGGATCCGCCCGCTGAACCCGGGAGCCGGCAGCTGGTTGTGTCCTGATTTCAAGGCGGTGCGCCTCGCGCTGCGCGGCGCCATCGGGTCGCAGCGCGACCCGAGCCACCAGATCAGGACGCTGCCCGGCCGCTTTGCGGCTTGAGTTTTGGGCAGGATTATGAGATGGATGGGGCAGGTTGTTCTGCGCGGGACCGATTTCGGTTGGCTGCTTGCAACCGTTCAAAACTATGGTGAAAGCCGGATGGAAGACGATAGAGAAAGACGGTCGCGAACTGCAGGGCATCGATTTTACGGTTTCCCTCCGCCCGGGCGACGACGTTGAATCCCAGTTCGGTTTGATGGTGGACCGTTTGTACCAGTGGTACGGAACGCATGGCAAGGAATGCCGGGAGTTTGCCGTGGGTTTTGTCGCCTCAAACGAACAGCACGAAGCGCTGATGACCCGCCTGCTGTCTCTGATCCAGCAGGAAGAACCGTTGCGTCCGTTGTTCGCGCAGGTGGGACAGGTGGCGGTCACTTTTATTTCGCCGGAAGGGAAAGTCCTCAAGGAATCCAGCCTGAAAATCGAGTAGGGACGGTTCCGGTGTGGGGCAGGTTTTCAACCCGCCGGTTTCCGGGTTTTCCAGCCCGGAAGAGTCCGGCGACGGGAAAGTCGCCCATATCCGCAGGCAGGAATACCCGGATGCGCCTCGGGTCCTCAAATTCATCAAAAAACTTGTTGCGCCGTCGGACTTCACTGCTATACTCTCCGTCCCGCTTGCGAAACCGCAGCGGCGCAGTAATTGAAACCATTAACAGACAATTGTTCTTTGTATGGCTGCCCAACGCATTCGAATTCGACTTAAGGCCTACGACCACCGGGTCATAGACCAGTCGGCGCGCGAAATCGCCGACACCGTCAAACGCACCGGCGCGCGCGTCGCCGGGCCGATCCCGCTCCCCACCCGTGTCGAGCACTTCACCGTGCAGCGTTCGCCGCACGCGGACAAGAAATCCCAGGAAACATTCGAGCAACGGACGCACAAGCGGTTGATTGATATTCTCGACCCGACGGCCAAGACCGTGGATGAACTCAAGAAGCTCAATCTCCCGGCTGGTGTGGACATCACCATCAAGATTTAAAACGATCCAACGTTCAACGTTTTAACGATTTTATGCCTCTCGGACTTTTAGGAAAAAAACTAGGCTCCACCCGCGTGTATAACGCCGGCGGCGTGTTGGTTCCCGTGACGGTCGTGTTGGCCGGGCCCAACCGGGTGTTGCAGGTCAAAACCCAGGCCGGCAAGGACGGCTACAACGCCGTCCAACTCGGGTTCGACGATCAAAAGGAACAGCGCCTTGCCAAACCGCTGCTCGGCCACATCAAAAAACAAAACGGCACGGCGGTAAAACGGATCAAGGAATTCCGCAATTTCTCGAAGGAAGTGAAACCCGGCGATGTCGTCGGTCCCACTCTGTTTGCGCCCGGAGATTTCGTGGATGCGATCGGGATCACCAAAGGCCGTGGTTTTGAAGGTGTGGTGGGCCGTCATGCGTTTGCCGGCGGCGATTCCACGCACGGCGCCAAGGGCTGGCATCGCCGCTCCGGCGCCATCGGCCAGCGCCTGTTTCCCGGCACGGTCATGCGCGGCATGCGGATGCCCGGCCACATGGGACAGGTCCAACGCACCACGCAGAACCTGGAAGTCATCCAGGTGCGCGAATCGGACAATCTGTTGCTGATCAAGGGCGCCATCCCCGGAGCGGAAGGCGATTACGTCGTCATCCGGGAATCCAAGAAACGGCCCAAGGGCTGGAAGCCGCCGGTCAGCCAGGCGCCGATGAAGAAGAAGGGCGCCGCCGAGAAGAAAGCCGAAGCCAAACCGGCTGCGGAGGCGAAGAAATAGTGAACAGGCAGGGACGCCGCGTGCCCGGACAGCGCAGCGCGCTGTCCCTACCGATGATAGCCATGAAAATTGCCATTAAAAACATCGAAGGAAAGAAAGCCGGCGAACTGGAAGTGAAGTTCCCGCTGATTGAGGACGGCAAGGGCACCCAGGCGGTGCACGACGTCGTGGTGGCCTACCAGGCCGCCCAGCGCAGCGGCACGGCCTGCACCAAGAACGTCGGCGAAGTCTCCGGCTCGAACAAGAAACCGTGGCGGCAAAAAGGCACCGGCCGCGCCCGGGCCGGTTCGCACCAGTCGCCGTTGTGGGTCGGCGGCGGCGTGGTCTTCGGGCCGAAGCCCCGCGATTTCGCCAAAAAAGTTTCCAAGGGCACCCGCCAACTGGCGCTGCGCAAGGCATTGAGCGAACGGCTCAAGGCCGGCGACGTGGTGGTGGTGGACGATCTGAAACTCGGCTCGCCCAAAACGAAGGATTTCGTCGGCCTGATGTCCACGCTGGAACTGAAGGGCTCGACGCTCATTGTTGCCGCGGCGGACAAAAACCTGACGCTGGCCTCGCGCAACATCCCGGACGTGGCGCTGGCGACGAGCGATTCGCTGAACACGTACGACGTGCTGCGCCCGAATAAATTATTGTTCACCAAAGACGCGCTGGAAAAAGTCGGCCAGCGGTTGAGCAAAGAATGATTCCGTTGAATCGTAGAACCGCTAAATCAGGGATGCGATTCTACGATCAAACGATTTAACGATTTAACGAACCATGAACGCTTTTGAAGTCATCAAGACCGTCCGCCTGACGGAAAAGGGCACGCGCCAGGGCGAGAAGTACAACCAGTACACCGTCGTGGCTGATCGCCGCGCCAACAAGCACGAAATCCGCCAGGCCGTGCAGGAACTGTTCAAGGTCAAGGTCACCCGGGTGAATACCTTGAATGTTCGCGGCAAGCTGCGCCGCCAGCGCACCACCCAGGCCGGCCAGGCGCCCAGCTGGAAGAAAGCCATCGTCACCCTCAAGGACGGCGACAAGATTGTTTTGACGTAGTTGAGATTTGAAAACCCGAACGGCGTGGAAGCTGATCCACGCCGTTTTTTTATTCCCGGGAACGCTGATGTCCTGCCGGCGAGATGCCCGGGCTCCCGGCTTCGGGTTCCCACACGCGTCCTAAGCTGATGTTGAAGTTTTCCATAAACCTTCGAACCGGTTGGAATAAATTTGGGCTGCGGTGGCAGAGCGTAGCGACGACACCGCTTTTGAACGGCGTGTGATGAACGGCTTCAATTTTGACTCCGAAAGCGGCGTGGCGCTTCGCTTCCCGCCGCAGCCCAAAATGGAGTCCTGCCATTCCGCGGTTGTAATTCCTGTTATGAACGCTTGGACCGCCATTGTCCGGACTGGCAGGCGAAGATTTCCGGCTGACCGGGCCTCACGCCGGGCGCACTTCGACCTCCTGGAGGACAGCCAGGACGCCGGCGATGGATGTTGCGGCGAGCAATCGGGCGAGGACATCCGCCGTTTGCCCCATTCGGGCCAGGCTGGACAACAAATGCAGGTAACCCACGGCGTCGGTGGCGGGGACGGCGAGCAGGAAGACCAGTTGCACCGGCCAGCCTTTGGAGCCCCACACAGCGGGCCGCCGCGTCCGTCCCAGGGCGAATTGCAGCTGGCGCACCCCGGCGAGCCGGGCGTGGGCGATGGCGATGCCAAACCCGGTGCTGGAGTTGGAAAGCAATTCCTGGTTGAGCGCCGCCTGGAAGAACGGCAGGACATCCGGAATGCAGCCCTGTTGCCGCAGGATGCGGCTCAATTCGCCGATGATGCCCGCGGCGTCCTGCTCCTGCAGTTGCGGAACGATCAACTCCGCCCGCGTGTGGCTGGCCAGCGACGAGGCGGAATCCCCCCGTGCCGGCACTTCAAGCGGCGTGCAATAGAGCTTTGCGCCCATTCCGTTTGGCAGAAGTTTTTTCCGAGCGGCCGGTTTCCGGATGTTCCGCGGTTGCCGGTGCTTCGAGATAGATGTAACGGCCGCAGTTTTCGCACACCTGAATGTCCACGTTATGCATGAGAGCCTGCACGGTGGAGCGGGTGACATGCATATGGCAGGCGGTGCAAACCTGGTTCCGGATGGCCGCCAGACCCTTCTTGCCCCGCGCCAGCAGGCGGTCGTAATGCGCGAGAATCGGCGGCGAAACCCTGGCGCGCAATTCCGCGATTTGCTTTTCTGTCTCCGATTCGACGACTTCGTCAAATTCAAGTGATTGGAGTTTTAATAGATCCCGGATTAATTCATTCATACCGGCCTGGTTGCTACTTTCATACCAGGGGTCCGGCGGAAATTGTAACCTGCTGTGGTCCAAGGTTATGAACAATTCCCGCTTGCCGGTTTCGGCGGTCGGCCAGCCGTTTTGCGCGGGTCGCGTGCAATCTTTGCACGGCACCGGTTCCGGCGTGTGCAATCATGATTCATCGGCTGAAATCAATAAAAAACCGGCACCGTGGTTCCTCGTCCGGTGCCGGTATGGGTTCAAAGCCGGCTCGGGCCTGGCTTTTGGAAGTATATCAACGCTGCGCTTTGCGGGAACGCTTTGAGCCTTTGGGCGCGGCGTTCAAAGTCATCGTCGTATTGACTTGTGACGGTTGGGCCGGAGCCGCGGTCGGGGCGGTCGGGTGATTTTCGGTTTTTGAAGTGCAATTGCAGTTGGCATTCGCCGGGGTGGATGCGGGACAGACTGTTTCGTTCATAATTGTATAGTTCGGTTTACGGTGATGGTTAAAAAACAACCGATTCAACCTCAGGGCATGTCGCGTGCCATCGGGGGTTTTTAGCGGATAAGCTGCTGAGAATAAGCGGATTGCAATCAAAATGCGGAAATTGTCTCCTGCCCCGGAATGGGTGCTTTGCGCAATAGCTGCACGTGCCGGCCGGCTCGTCGTGCAACGCAAAACCGGTCAGGCGGTTTCCTCGCCGTCCGCATTCAGAAGTCCGTATTGTTTGAGCTTGTATTGCAGCGCGCGGCGGCTGATGCCCAGGGCGTTGGCGGCTTCGGCCCGGTTGCGGGTGACGTGCGTCAGCGTCTGGCGGATGAGCAGTTTTTCAACTTCAGCCAGCGGAGTGCCGGGCCGCACCGTGAACGTGGTGGATTGACGATCGCTTTCGCGTAAAAAATCGGGCAACTGTTCCACTTCCACGACTGCGGCGTGACAGGTGATGACGAGGCGTTCGATGGCGTTGCGCAACTGGCGGACATTGCCGGGCCAGGGATACCGCTGGCAGATTTGCAGGGCCGCCGCCGCCATGCGCTTGCGGCGCCGTTTGTGTTTGGCGGTGAAATGTTCGAAAAAACTTTCGATGAGCAGGGGAATGTCCTCCGCCCGGTCCCGCAGCGGCGGCATCGGAATGGGCACGATCTGCAACCGGTAGAAAAGATCTTCCCGGAATTTCCCGTCGCGGACGGCCTCCTGGAGTTTTTTGTTGGTGGCGGTGATGATGCGGACGTTGACGCGGATCAATTCGGAACCGCCCACCATCCGGAAGGCGCCGTCTTCCAACACCCGCAGCAGGTCGCCCTGGCCCTTGGGGGAAAGATCGCCGATTTCGTCCAGGAACAGCGTGCCGCCGTCAGCCAGTTGAAAACGGCCCGGCTTGTTGGCGACTGCGCCGGTGAACGCGCCTTTCACGTGGCCGAACAACTCGGCCTCCAGGAGCTGTTCGGCCAGGGCCGCACAGTTGACGGAAATGAATGGCCGGTCGTGCCGCTGGCTCTGGGCGTGAATCGAGCGGGCGACGATCTCCTTGCCCGTGCCGCTTTCGCCTTCAATCAACACCGTCACGTCGCTGTTCGCCACTTCGTTGATGAGCCGGGCGACGTTCCGCATGGCTTCGCTCTGGCCGACCAGCTGGCCGGGCGCGCTTCTTCTTTTGAGGCGCAACCGGAGTTCGTTGTTTTCGGCGACAACGGCCTGGAATTCCAAGGCCCGTTGCACGACGACGCGCAGCCGTTTCATGTCGATGGGCTTGGGCAGATAATCGTGTGCCCCTAGTTTCATGGCTTCGACGGCGTTTTCCACCGTGCCATAGGCCGTCATCAGGATGAACAGCGTGTCGCGATGCGCTTCGCGGATTCGGGTGAGCAGGTCGATCCCGGTCAGGCCGGGCATTTTGATGTCGGAAATAATCAGGTTGTAAAGATTCCGGTCCGCCAGTTTCAGGGCGGCTTCGGGATCCGTCGTGGCGTCCACGGCGTAGCCTTCCCGCTGCAGCGCCTCCTGCAGGCCGGCGCAAAGACCTCGTTCGTCGTCCACCACCAGAATTTTCACCCGGGATTTATCCATGAGCATTCTCCGTTCGTTGCCACGGCAGGGTCAAAGTGAAGACGGCGCCGCCGGTCCGGGCATTCGCGGCGGCGAGCGTTCCGCCGTGGGCCATCGTGATCTGCTGGGCGATCCAAAGCCCCAGGCCGTTGCCTTCCGGCCGGGTGGTAAAGTAAGGGTCGAAGATGTCCGTCAATTTTTCGGCCGGTATGCCCGGCCCGGTATCCTGGACGCGAATGACCAGGACGTCACCGGAAGGCGGGTTGGCGGCGCTGACGGTGATGCGCCCGTTGCGTTCAACGGCCTGGATGGCATTGATGACGAGGTTCATCAGCACCTGCGTCAGGCGGATGGAATCGGCGGCGATTTCCGGCAGGTCATTTTCAATCTGGACCGCAATGTCAATCTGCCGGGTCGCGGCTTCGGCCCGCAAAAGCTCGCAGACATGGTTCACCATTTTGGGGATTTGCACCGGCTCGAGATCCAGGGCGGAAGGGCCGGCCAGCCGCAGGAATCGCTCCACGATACTGTCCAGCCGGTGGAGTTCGCCATGGATGATTTCCAGCCGTGATATCGGCTGTTTCCGCATGTCCGGCGCGAGGGCTTCGAGGTCCTCCTGCAACAACTGGACGTGGATGTCGAGCGAACTGAGCGGATTGCGGATCTCATGGGCCAGACGCTTCAGGAGCCGCGCCAGCAGGTCGCGCTTTTCAACCGCCGCCAGTTGCGCGGCGTCCTGGCCGAGGGCCCGGGCAAAAATATGTTCCTCTGACACAGGGATAATTAAATCCCTGCCGGCCGGACGCACTAGCCAACTTTTGCTTTTAACTAGGACTGTTTTTGTCCAACCCGTTCTGCCAGGATTTGACACGGCCCGGAAATGGGGCCAGATAACGTTTGCCCGTGAACCCGAAATCGTCCAATCGCATCCTGCACGTGGACGGCGACAGCTTTTTCGCCAATTGCGAAATTGCGTTGAATCCCGCCCTGGCGGGCCGCCCGGTCTGGGTGGGCGGTGGCCGGCGCGGCGACGGCATCGTCATCGCCGCCAATCGCGCGGCCAAACAGTTCGGCGTCAAAACCGGTATGGCGTGTTTCGAGGCGGCCCGGCTTTGCCCGCGCGGCGTCCTGTGCCGGCCGCACTACGACGAATACCGCCGGTTGTCCCAGGCGATGTTCCGCATCCTGGAGGAATATTCACCGGTGCTCGTGCCCATCTCGATCGACGAGGGATTCCTGGATTTCACGACCATGGACAAATATGTCTGGCGCGACACGACGCCGGAAAAGTACGTGAAGGAAATCTGCCGGCGGATTTGGGACGAAGTACGGCTGCCGGTGTCCGCCGGCCTGGCGAATTCGTCGCGGCTGGCCAAGCTGGCCACCGACGCGGCGAAGCCGGGGTTCATCGAAATCCCCCCCGGCGGGGAAAAGGAATTTCTGGCGGACCGTTCGGTGCGCGAATTGTCCGGCATCGGCAAAAACCGGCAGCGGGCGCTGGCCGCGCTCGGCGCGACGACTTTCGGCCACGTGGCCCGGCTGCCGTCGCCGCTGCTCCGGCAGAAGTTCGGCATCTGGGGCCAGCAACTGTGGTTGTTTGCCAACGGCCTGTGGAACGAGCCGCTGTTGCTCGAGGTCAAGGATCGCACGACGATTTCCAGCAACACCACGCTGCCGTACGATGAGCCGGATTACGAGGCGGCGCTGACGTTCACGCTGAGCGAGGCGACGCGGCTGGTCGGCCAGTTGCGCCGCGAACAGTTGCAGGCGCGCGAGCTGGCGTTGTCGATCCGCTTCAATGATTTCACCGAAGTCGGCGGCGGGCACCGGTTTCACGAACCGCAGTTCCAGAATTCCGCCATCAACGCGGTGTTGAAGGCGATCTTCCGGCGCCTGCTGGGCGATCAGGCCAAACCGGTGCGGCAGATCCGCATCGCCTTCGGGAACCTGGCGCGGCTGGACACGCAACCGACGTTGTGGGGGCGCACCCACGCCGAACGCTGGGGAGCGATCGATGACGCGGCGCACACCTTGAACCGGCGATTCGGCGCGACGGCGGTCATGACCGGCGCGCAACTGGCCCTGCGCGCCATGGAAGAATTCAAGAATCCGAAGGCGAAATGCCCGTTCGCGCCGCAGCGCGAGATGGTCAAGAAACTTTGGGGCACGGACGCCGATCCGCTGGCGCACAAGGGCGACTGGGAAAAGCGCCTGGCCAAAGCCGCCAAACAACTGCAGTTCCGGCATTGAACGCGAATGGCGGCGGGGCGGTGCTCCGCACCTCAAATATCAGGGCGGCGGCGCCGCCGTGCCGCCATGCCAGCTATTTATTGGTAGTGCATGTGCAAAATACATTGGTATCATTGGAGAAAATAAACTGAATCCGACTTTGACTTATCCCGGGCTTCAACCGAGATTGGCCGCAGCCAGGTTGCAATTGTCCGATCACGCCTCGTGCGAGCCGCAGAGCAGCGATTTCACCTTGTTCCGGACCCGTTTTAGTTCATGAGCAAAACAATTTTATTGACCAGTGTCTGTCGCCCGATGGGACCGCAACACGGCGACGCGCCGTCGGTCGGTTACGAACTGCTATACCGGCAGGTCACGCGGGCGCAGGGAATTTTCAGCCCGCGCACGGTGAACGTGTATTTCGGGCTCGATTACATCGCCGAAAACCTCGACGCCCCGACGGTGGTGTTGCAATACCCGTCCAAACGCGAATTCATCCAGGAACTCAAGAAGGGTTACGATTATGTGGGCATTTCCTTCATCATGGCGTTGATGCACAAGATGAAGGAGATGGTGGCGCTGGTCCGGAAATACGCGCCCGGCAGCAAGATCGTATTGGGCGGATACGGTACCATTCTGAAAGACGACGTGCTCAAGCCGTACGCGGACTTCATCTGCCGCGAGGAAGGCGTGGCGTATTTCCGCCGCCTGCTCGGCGAGCCGGAAATCCCCATGCCGTACAAGCATCCGCTGATCGTCAGCTGGTTGAGGGTGTTCGGCTGGAAGGTTTCCGGCACGGGAAAAATCTTCGCCGGCCTGGGCTGCCCGAACGGCTGCGATTTTTGCTGCACCTCCCATTTCTTTTCCCGCAAACACATCAAGCTGCTGCCGGAAGGGAAGGATATCTACGCCGTCGTGGAACGTTACCTGGACCTGGACCCCAGCCTGGTCTTCCTGATTCTCGACGAGGATTTTCTGCTGAACAAGAAGCGCGCGATGGAATTCCGCGACTGCGTGATCAAGGGCGGGAAGAAATTGTCCATCTTCGCCTTCTCCAGCATCAAGGCCATCAGCCAGTATAAGGTCGAGGAAATCCTGGAGATGGGCATTGACGGATTCTGGATCGGTTACGAAGGCACGCGTTCGAACTACGCCAAGCAGCAGGGCCGGCCGGTGGAAGAAATCTTCACCGAGTTCCGCGAACACGGCATCACCATCCTGGCGTCGATGATCATCGGGTTCGATTACCAGACCCCGGAAATCGTGGCGCAGGAGCTCGACGGGCTCATGAAGCTCAAGCCGTCGCTCGGCCAATATCTCATTTACGGCCCCGTCCCCGGCACGCCGTTCCATGAACGGGTCATCAAGGAAAACCTGCTGCAGGACATCTATACCACCGACAAGGATTTGTTTTACCGGCGCGCGGACGGGTTTCGCACGATGATGAAACATCCCACGCTGTCGCCGGCGCAGATCGAGGACCTGCAGACCTGGTGTTTCGAGCAGGATTTTCAACGGCTCGGCCCGAGCATTTATCGCGTGCTGGAAACGCGCTTCCTCGGCTACCTCAAGCTCAAGGATTCGCCGAACCCGATATTGCGCCAGAAGGCCGGGTATTTCGCCAAAGAGCTGCGTTACGCGTATCCGGTCTTTCTCGCCGGCCGGTTGCTGGGTCCGAACGCGGCCGTGCGGCAATGGGTCGGCGACCTGGAGCGGCGCATCCATGCCGAGCTCGGCCGGCCGCCGCTCAGCCGGCGATTCAAGTCCGTCATGGCGGTGGGCGCCGCGTTGTGGACGGGCGTCACGCTGAAGTTCGATCTGTTTCAACATCCGAAATTGCAGCGAACGACGTATCGCCTGCCGGAAAAAAGCTGGAGCAAGTTTCATTTATGGGAGGAGTTCCACGCGAAAGTGACCAGCCCGAACTTCTCCGTCAAAGTGGAATTGCAGCATGCGCGGCAGCAGGTCTGGATGCGGCTGGAAGGCGCGCTTTCGAGAAAAGACGCCGAGGGCCTGGGCCAGCGCCTCCGCGAATCGCTGGCGCGGAGCAAGAACCGGCTGGTGCTGGACCTGAACAAGCTGCACTGGCACAAGACGGACGACCTCCAGCCGCTGTGCGACAAGCTCGCCGCCTACCGCTCGCGCATCCGGGTGGTTTTGCCGAAACTATCCATGACGCATCCCGAACTGCTCCTGATTGCCAGCATGTTTCACCACTATTAGCGAGCTTCGCAAAACGCGTAGTGTCGAGGCTGCGCCCCGATCGGTTTGCCCGGGACCCCAACTTTCCGGCCATTGGCCGGACACTACGCCTGCCGCCAATGGAGTTCTGCCGGGGTTTCGATTAAGGCTGAGGCGAATGGGGGAACGGTTTGGCGTCAATGGGTGGGGCGAGAGTCTCTCGAGTCCGAATCAATTTTGAGTTGTGAAATCATGGCTCGACGGAGTCTCGCCCCGCCGGATAATTATGCCAAAGCCCCGGCCACCGCTTCACGGATCGTCTTCTTGAATTTGTCCACGCTCCGCCCGGCGCCGGCGACTTCGGCCCGGACGGGCTACACAATTAAAAAGTCATACAAAAAATAATTTGACATACATTTTATTATAGGTATAACTTTAAAGCATGAATACAACAATGCGTGCCGACACGGTTAATTTTGGAACCAAGGGGCAGGTGGTCATTCCCCGGCGGCTGCGGAAGGAATTCGAGATCGAGGAAGGGACGCGGGCGACGGTGATTTCCACTCCGGAGGGGATTTTGCTCAAGCCCATCACCCGCGCCTACATCAAAAGCCTGCGCGGTTCCCTGAAGGGCACCAAGGCGATGGAAACTTTCATGGCGGAACGAAAGCGGGAAAGGGAACTGTAATGGCCACCAAGGTGCTGGACAGTTGGGCGCTCATGGCGCTTTTCAACGGGGAATCCGCCGCCGACGAGGTGGAAAAGCTGCTGTCGCAGGCCGCCACCGGCCGGCACAAGCTGTTGATGAGCGTGGTGAACTGGGGTGAGATTTATTATTCCGTGATGCGCGGCGCGTCCCCGGAAATGGCCGAAAAAAAGGCCCGGGAAATTGCCGCCATGCCCATCGAGATTATTCCCGCCGACCTGCCCCAGACCCATCTGGCCGCCGCCTTCAAAGCCGCCAGGAAAATGTCCTACGCCGACTGCTTTGGCGCGGCCCTGGCCAAAATCAAAAACGCCGAATTCGTGACCGGCGGCCCGGAATTCAAAGAAGTCGAAAAGGAAATCAAAATCAACTGGCTGAAATGATTTCAGCGTGGCAATGCTGAAAACTGCATAGGGTCAAGCGAGCAAGTATTGCGAAGCGAACCTGGTAAAACAAAAAGTTTTGGCTGCTGGGCAAAGTTGAACAGTCGATAAAGTCGATATTCGTCTTCCCTAGCCTCGGAAATTTCGACTTCATTTTTGGATGCAAAAAACGGCGTTAGCGATCCGAAGCGCGTGGTTTTAACTTCGATCAACCGTTCATGTTCGTCTGTTTCAAAAGATAAGATGTCAAAACCGAGATGGTCGCCTTTGGAACCGGCAATGTGTTCAATTCGGTTGGCCAAATCCCTTCGACCAGCCTGCCAAAGCCGCTTGCGTTCAAATTCCAGAACTAACTTTTCTCCAGCCAAACCCAAAGTTCGATTCCGTGATTCAATCTCAAGATAATTTCTTTGTACCGGCTTGCGAATGCACGGAGCGGTGTCATGGAGCCTGGGTTTCTCATCTTCTCGGTGTGGAGGGCTGACCAATATCGACAATACATCTCTGACAACAGGAGATTGCTCAACAATTTGCTCAACCGCCGCTGCCGCCGCTCGGTGCAAACCAATAGCATTCAGAAGACGGTCTTCAACAACTTTGTAAAGAAGTCCTTGATAGTTCGGTAGTGGTTTGTATCCATCAATGTATGGATAACCGAGTTCGATCAACACAGCGCTGATATTTTGGTGCTTCCTCTCAATCGCACCTTTAGTTCTATTTGCGAGAAGTTTCTGAAGATTGCGGTTGTGTTCAGTTTTGTTGACAGATTCTCCACGAAGCTCTTTTGCCAACATATCGAGATAATCCGATACGGTTGCTTCAACTTCCTCACGTGACCAATGGCCTGACATATTAATAGTGTGGCGACCCACAGCCAGGTTGTGTTTGACAGATTCCGTTGGCAAGTCTTCAGTTCTCCTCGGCTTGCATCCCGATTGCTACAAAGCCGCCGAAAACGGCTGGCACTGACCACGAAACCCGAAATTCGCGTTAAAGCGTTTTGCGTCCTTTTTCCGTCTTCACGCGCCAGGGCGCGCCGCGGCCGGCAAATTCAGAGGGTTTTGGCCGTAAAATCGCTTCCAAAAATTTTCAAAAAAGAGCTTGCACGACGGCTCGCATTTGATAGCTTCACCGCTCCTCTTCGTCCGAAAGGTCGGAAGGACAGCATGTTTGCAGACCGATAACTGATTCCCCGCAGGGACAGGAATGATGGCCTGCCGACTTCGAAGTTGCTGACAAAACTTTTGGATTTATGCCTGTTAAATCATTTAGACCGCTAACGCCGTCGACGCGATATATTACGATCGCGGATTTTAGCGATATTACGAAGACGCGGCCGGAAAAGCGGCTGGTCGTCACGCGCAAGAAGACCGGTGGCCGCAACCATTACGGTCGCGTGACCACCCGTGGTCTCGGCGGCGGGCACAAGCAGAAAATCCGCCTGGTGGATTTCAAGCGCAACAAGCACGGCGTGGAGGCGAAGGTTTCGGCCATTGAATATGATCCGATGCGTTCGGCCCGGCTGGCGTTGCTGGAATACAAGGACGGCGAGAAGCGTTACATCATCGCTCCGGCCGGCCTCAAGGTCGGCACCCCCATCTCCAGCGGTCCGACGGCTCCGCCCGAAATCGGCAATGCGCTGCCGCTCAAGGCCATTCCCATCGGATTGTCGGTCCATAACATCGAACTCGAGCCCGGCCGCGGCGGACAGATGGTCCGGTCGGCGGGCGGCGCGGCCACGTTGATGTCGCGCGATGAGGGTTACGCGCAGTTGCGCCTGCCGTCGGGCGAAATCCGCAAGGTCAACGAAGCTTGTTATGCGACCATCGGCCAGGTCGGCAATACCGAGCATGAAAATGTGATTTTGGGCAAAGCCGGCCGTTCGCGGCATCGCGGCATTCGCGGCATCAGCCGCGGCGTGGCGCGCAATCCGGTCGACCATCCGAACGGTGGCGGTGCCGGCAAATCGAAATCCGGCGGCGGCTGGCAGCAGTTGATGTCGCCGTGGGGCAAGGTGGCCAAGGGCGGCAAGACGCGCCACAAATACAAATATTCGAACCGGTTCATCGTCGTTCGCCGGAACGGGTTGCCGATCAAGACCAAGTAATTTTATGGGACGTTCGATTAAAAAAGGTCCGTTTGTCGACTTCAAGCTGATGGAGAAAATCCAGAAGGCGAAGGAAGCCAAGTCCAAGGCGCCCATCAAGACGTGGTCGCGCCGCTCGGACATCACGCCCGATTTCGTCGGGCTCACGTTCAACGTGCACAACGGCAAGGTTTTCAACCCGGTGTTCGTGACGGAAAACATGGTCGGCCACAAGCTCGGCGAATTTTCCCTGACGCGCACGTTCAAGAAACACGGCGCGCACACGGCCAAGGCGGAGGCGAAATAACATGGAAGTTCAAGCGATTGCCAAAAACGTGCCGATGTCTCCGCAGAAGATGCGCGAGGTGGTTCGGCAGATCCAGGGGTTGCCGGCCCTGCAGGCGCAGGCGGTGCTCGCGGTGGTGCCGCGCAAGTCCGCGCGGTACGTGGCCAAGACCCTCCGGTCGGCCATCGCCAACGCCGAAAACAACAACAAACTCAAACCGGAAGTCCTGCGCGTGAAGGAAGCCGTGACCGGTTCGGCGATGATCATCAAACGTTTCACTCCCAAGGCGCGCGGTTCGGCGGGACCGATTCTCAAGCGCCGCTGCCACATCAAGATTACTTTGAGCGATGAATAACCGGAACCCAAAACGGAGTATTGGAGCAGTGGGGCGCTGGAGTATTGAGTCCAGCGCCATCCGCGGTTTTTTGCATTACGCCATCACTCCCTCACTCCCTCACTCCAATTATTAAGCATGGGCCAAAAAACCAATCCAATCGGTCTGCGCGTCGCGGTCAACAAGGACTGGCGCTCGAAATGGTACGCCGACAAGAAAGAGTTCGGCAAACTGCTGGGCGAGGACCGGGAAATCCGCAAGTTGCTCAAGAAGAAGCTGGAAGCGGCCGCCGTGCCGAAAATTTTGATCGAACGCGCCGCCAACCGGTGCCGCATCACCATTATGACCGCGCGCCCGGGCGTCGTCATCGGCCGCAAAGGCGCCGAAATCGACAAGCTCAAGGAAGAAATGAGCCGGATGACCGGCAAGGAAGTGTACGTCGACATCATTGAGGTCAAGACGCCGGAGATCGAAGCGCAGCTGGTGGCGGAAAACGTCGCGCTGCAGCTCGAACGCCGGGTGTCATTCCGGCGTGCGATGAAAAAAGCCGTCCAGACGGCGAAGGATTTCGGGGCCGAAGGGATCAAGATCCGCTGTGCCGGCCGGTTGGGCGGGGCGGAACTGGCGCGGGTGGAGACTTATCACTGGGGCCGGGTCCCGCTGCACACGTTGCGGGCGAACATTGATTACGGATTTGCCGAAGCCCACACCCTGTACGGGAAGCTGGGCGTGAAATGCTGGATTTGCAAAGGCGAAAACAAGCCGACGAAGGAAAAGGCGCCGGTGGTGGCGTCTCCGATCGGCGCGCCGGCCGAATCGGCCGCGGCCAACTGATTTTTTGAAAGGATTTTTGCTATGCCGTTGATGCCCGAAAGAGTGAAGTACCGCAAGATGCACCGCGGCAACCGTGCCGGCCTGGCGTATAACGGGAACACGGTGGCGTTTGGCGAGTACGGATTGATGTCCATGGAACGGTGCTGGCTCGATACCAAGCAGATCGAGGCGGCGCGCGTGGCGATTGCCCGCAATATGAAGCGGCACGGAAAGATGTGGATCCGCATTTTCCCGCAGAAATCATTCACCAAAAAGCCGCTGGAAACGCGAATGGGCAAGGGCAAGGGACCGCTGGAATCCTGGGTGGCGGTCATCCGCCCGGCGAACGTGCTGTTCGAGGTGGACGGCGTGCCGGAAGTCATCGCGCGCGAGTCGCTGCGCCTGGCGGCGACGAAACTGCCGATCCGGACGAAGTTCATTTCGCGGCACCAGATCAGCCGGTAGGACGAAGACAGATTTTAAGTTTATGAAATTTTCGGAAATGAAAGACATGACGCTGGTGGAGTTGTCGGCCAAGAGCCGGGACCTGCGCCATGAGATGTTCACCCTGCGTCTGCAGCAGGCCAGCGCCCAGTTGGAAAAACCGGCGCGGCTGCGGACGCTGCGCCGGGACGTTGCGCGGCTGGAAACCCGCATCTCCCAGTTGCGCAACAAAGCCAAATAAGCCGCAAACCCTAACATGCCAGACGAAGCGAAAAAAACGGAAGCCGCGGCCGCCGCCGAGCGGGGAAACCGCAAACAACGCGTCGGCGAGGTCATTTCCAACAAGATGGCCAAGACCATCGTCGTGCGCGTCGAGCGCCGGTTCCCGCATGCGAAGCTGCGGAAGGTGGTGACCGCCTACAACAAGTTTTACGCCCATGACGAAAAAAGCGAGGCGAAGGTGGGCGACCGGGTGCGGATCGAGGAGACGCGGCCGTTGTCCAAAATCAAGCGCTGGCGGCTGATGGAAGTGGTCGAGCGCAGCCGGGGAATGGAACCGGTCGCCGCGGAGTAACCAGATTTTATGCTGCAAATTCGTTCCCATTTGGATGTGGCGGATAATACCGGCGCCAAGATCGCCTGGGCGATCGGCGTGCTGGGCCGCAACCAGACGTACGCCGGGATCGGCGACGTCATCAAGGTGCACATCAAGGACGCCGCGCCCGACGGCCAGGTGAAGAAGGGCGAAGTGCACAACGCGGTGATCGTCCGCACCCGCCAGGCCATCCGCCGCAACGACGGCTCCTACCTCCGCTTCGACCGCAACGCGGTGGTCATCATCGACGCCGAACTGAATCCGAAGGGCACGCGTATTTTCGGACCGGTGGCGCGCGAATTGCGCGACAAGAAGTTCATGAAAATAATTTCGCTCGCGCCCGAAGTGATTTGAGGATGATATGAAATTGCACGTGAAAAAAGGCGACGAAGTGGTGGTGCTGGCCGGCCGGGAAAAAGGCAAGCGCGGCAAGATCATCGCGGTGGCGCCGAAGAAAAACCGGGTGATCGTGGAAGGCCTGCAAATGGTCAAGCGCCATATGCGCAAAAGCCAGCAGCATCCGCAGGGCGCCATCGTGGACCGCGAAGGCACCATCCACCTGTCGAATGTGATGAAGGCGGACAAATTTGACGCCCGCGCGACCAAACGGGGCGTGACGCCCCAGGCGGCCGAAGCCTGAACGAATGACCAGGAAGACGAAACACAGTCACGGCCAAATCCGTGACGGCGAATAATGAAAGCCAGACTTTACAACAAATACGTCAACGACGTGGTGCCCGCCCTCAAGGAGAAGCACAAGTACGCCAACGTGCACCAGATCCCGCGCCTCGTGAAAATCGTGGTGAACATGGGCGTGAGCGCGTCGCTGGAAAAAAACGCGATCGACGACGCCGCGAAGGACCTGTCGATGATCACCGGCCGCAAGCCGGTCATCAGCAAGTCGCGCCACAGCATCGCCAACTTCAAGTTGCGCGAGGGCCAGCCCATCGGCTGCCGGGTGACGCTGCGCCGGGACGTCATGTATGAGTTTTTTGACCGGTTGATTGCCGCCGCGCTGCCGCGCATCCGCGACTTCCGCGGGTTGTCGCCGCGCAAATTTGACGGCCGCGGCAACTACACGTTCGGCATCGCGGAGCAGACGATTTTTCCGGAGATCGAACTGGACAAGATCAAGCGGACCCAGGGAATGGACGTGACGATTGTGACCAGCGCGCCCAACGACACCCAGGCGTTGGATTTGTTGAAATTGATGGGTTTCCCGCTCGCAGAAAAATAAATTATATGGCCAAGAAAGCATGGTTTGAGCGCAACAAGCGCAAGGCGGGCACGGTGAAGAAATACGCCGCGATCCGCGCGGAATTGAAAGCCAAGCGCGATTACGCCGGTCTGGCGAAATTGCCGCGCGATGCCAGTCCGGTGCGGCTGGTGAACCGCTGCTCGGCCAGCGGCCGGCGCCACGGTTACCTCCGCAAGTTCGCCGCGTCGCGCCTCACGTTCCGCGAGGCCGCGTTGAACGGTTTGATTCCCGGCGTGGTGAAGGCCAGCTGGTGACGAGAACGAAATAAATATGAGCGACCCGATTTCAGACATGTTGACGCGGATCCGCAATGCCGGCCGCGCGTTGCTGCCGACGGTGGAAATGCCCCATTCGCGGATCAAGGAAAGTCTCGCGAACATTTTGAAGCAGGAAGGCTACATCACCGAAGTGGCCGTGGAAGGCAAGCCGATCAAAAAGATCAAGCTTAAGCTCAAATACCAGGGCCGGAAAAGCGTGATCGAAGGCCTGCGGCGCATCAGCAAACCGGGCCTGCGCCATTATGTGGGCGCCACGGAAATTCCCCGGGTCCTGGGCGGCCTGGGCGTGGCGGTGGTTTCGACGCCGGAAGGCGTGATGACCGGCGCGCAGGCGCGCAAGAAGAATCTGGGCGGCGAGCTGCTGTGTTACGTGTGGTAAAACAAATATGAAGCGCAACGGATTTATGGATTATTGGATGACTGGATTATTGGATGGGCGGCAGGGCGCCGGTTCATGGTTCGTGTCTCTACCTCAATCCAGCAATCCATTCATCCACCCATCCATTTAGTTTATGTCGCGAATTGGAAAACAACCGATTGCCATTCCTCCGAAAGTGAAGGTGGAGGTGAAAGGGCAGAAAGTATTTGTGGAAGGCCCGAAAGGCAAACTGGACTGGGAGCTGCCGAAGCGCACCAGCCTCAAGGTGGCGGACGGCAAAATCGTCGTCAGCCGCGAAGGCGATGACGCCCAGGCGAAGGCCCTGCACGGCCTGAGCCGGGCGCTGGTCAACAACATGGTCAAGGGCGTGACTGACGGTTTCGTCAAGAAACTGGAAATCCAGGGCGTCGGCTTCAAAGCCGCCGTCCAGGGCAAGGTGGTGAACATGGCGCTCGGTTACTCCCACCCGATCAATTACAACATCCCCGACCAGATCAAGGTGACCGTCGAGGAAAACACCAAGCTGACCATCGAAGGTCCGGACAAGAAAGTCGTCGGGCAGGTGGCCGCCGAACTGCGCGGATTCTATCCGCCGGAGCCCTACAAGGGCAAAGGCGTGCGCTATGTGGGCGAACACGTCCAGCGCAAGGAAGGCAAGACCGTCCAGTAACCCATTTTGAGTTCATCCCGGCCGGCCGGGATGACGCAAGGCAATGAGAACCGAAAAAAAACACAAGTTGAAGCAGCTCCGCCAGTGGCGGATCCGCAACAAACTCAGCGGCACGAAAGAGCGTCCGCGCATGAGCGTCTGTTTCACCAACGAAAACATCCATGTCCAGTTCATCGACGATCAGGCGGGGGTGACGCTGGCGGCGGCTTCCACGACGGGCAAGGCGACGCCGGACCGCGACAAACTGGCGGCCAACGTGGCCAGCGCCACGGTCATCGGCAAGCTGGCGGCGGAGACCGCGCTGGCCAAAGGCATCAAGACGGTGGTTTTTGACCGCAATGGCGCGCGTTATCATCAGACCTGGCTCAAGGGCAAGGACGGGAAGTCGACGCTGGTGCCGGGCAAACTGGCGGCGCTGGCCAAGGCGGCGCGGGACGCCGGACTGAAATTTTAAATTGATTTAGCATGGCTGACATCACCAAAACCAACGAAACCGAGGAGCAACGCATAGCGCGCGGCGGGCGCGGGCGTCGCAACAAACCCATTTCCGAAGCGCCGGAGCTCATGCTCGAAGGGCAGGAGTCCCAGGAGTTGACCGAGAAAGTCGTGTTCATCAACCGTTCCGCCAAGGTCGTCAAAGGCGGACGCCGGTTCAACTTCAGCGCCCTGGTGGTCGTGGGCGACAAGCGGGGAAATGTCGGAGTCGGCCTGGGCAAGGCCGGCGAAGTCGCGGACGCCATCCGCCGCGGCGGCGAACTGGCGCGGAACCAGATGGTGACGGTGTCGCTCAAGGACGTGACGATTCCGCACGAAGTTTATTGCACGTACGGCGGCGCGAAGGTCCTGCTGCGGCCGGCCTCGCCGGGTACCGGGATTATTGCCGGCCGGACGGTCCGGGCGGTCCTGGAAGCCGCGGGGCTCAAGGACGTTTTGAGCAAATCGCTCGGTTCGAAAAACGCGGCGAATGTGGTCAAGGCGACGCTCAAGGCATTGCTGAGCCTGCGCCTGCGGGAAACCATTTACCAGAGCCGCGGCCTGGAAATCAAAAGAGCCGAGAAGCCGAAAGTTTCAGAAGCGGCTCCGGCGGGAGCTTAAAGACCGCGCGCGGCGGCTGACGGCCGACGATTTTAACCATTGACTACTTTATGCGACTGCACACTTTAAAACCTCGTCCTGGTGCGAAGCATCGCACCAAGCGCCTGGGCCAGGGCGAATCCAGCGGCCACGGCAAAACCAGCGGCCGCGGCGGCAAAGGCCAGACGGCGCGCTCGGGCAGTTCCATCCGCATCGGTTTCGAAGGCGGCCAGATGCCGTTGATCCGCCGCATTCCCAAGCGCGGTTTCAACAATGCCCGCTTTGCCACGCGCTATCTCGCCGTCAATATCAGCGAGTTGAACCAGTTTGACAACGGCGCCCGGGTCGACGAAAACGCCCTGCGGGCGGCCGGTCTCGCCAATGGCCGGAGCGATGGCATCAAGATTCTCGGCGACGGCGAACTGACGAAAAAATTGACGGTCAGCGCGCACGCCTTCAGCGCGTCCGCCCGCACCAAAATCGAAGCCAAAGGCGGCGCCTGCGAAGTCGTCAGCCCCAGGCCATCCGCCGCGGCCAAACCCGCCGCGCCGGCCAAGGCCTGAGCCCGCGCTGACGCATGTTCCGCTCCATCGTCAACACCTTTGCCAACTGCTTCAAAATCCCGGAGCTGAAGTCCCGGATTCTGTTCACGCTCGGCCTGCTGACCGTCTGCCGTTTGACCGCCTTTGTTCGTATCCCGGGATTGAACGGGCAGGTGCTGGCGGATTTCTTCAAGCATAACTCCGCCGGCGGGGTATTGGGCATGTACAATACCTTTGCCGGCGGCGCCCTGGAAAATTGCGCCATCGGATCGCTGGGCATCATGCCGTATATCAGCGCGACGATCATCATCCAGTTGCTGACCGCCGTCTGGCCGGCGTTGAGCAAACTGGCGCGCGAGGAAAACGGCCGGGCCAAGATCGTCCAGTACGGCCGTTACCTGACGGTCCTGTTGTGTCTGGGCCAGGGATTTTTCTTCGCCATGGGCTATGAACATCCGGAGAAGATTTTCGGCTCGAACATCAGCCGCCTGGTGCTCTATGACGACAGCCAGATCTGGTGGTACCGCATCCAGGCCACCCTCATCATGACGACCGGCACGATGCTGTTGATGTGGCTGGGTGAACAGATCACCGAACGCGGCATCGGCAACGGCGTGTCGCTGGTCATCACCATCGGCATCGTGGCCCGGCTGCCGCGCGCGCTGATGTCGGCCTGGGAAATGTTTTTTCCGCCGGGCGGCCTGCAGTCGCAGTATCATTTCGCCGGCACGGGCGTGATGCTGTTGATCCTGCTGGTGCTGGTCATCGGCGGCGTCATTGCCATCACCCAGGCGCAGCGGAAAATTCCGGTCCAATACGCCCAGCGCGCCGTGGGACGCAAACTGTATTCCGGCGGCACATCGTTCATGCCGTTGCGGGTGAATTTTTCCGGTGTGATGCCGATCATTTTCGCCCAATCCATCCTGATGTTCCCGCAGAAGCTGTTTGAGATGGCGGCCAACACCAAGCCGTTCATGAACGTGCCGTTCTTCCACGACCTCTTTCTGAGCCTAGCGCGGAATCTGAATACGGGCTCGGCTCTGTATCTGGTGTTGTATTCCGCCATGATCCTGTTTTTCGCCTATTTCTGGGTGGCGACCCAGTTCAATGAACTGCAGATTGCCGACGATTTGAAAAAGAACGGCGGTTATATTCCGGGCGTGCGGCCGGGGCAGGGCACCAGCGATTATCTGCACAAATCGATGAGCCGCATCACGCTGGCCGGCGCCATCTTCCTGATGATCATCGCGACGATTCCCATCATTATGTACCGCCAGATGGCCATTCCCTACGATGTGTCGCAATTTTTCGGCGGCACGAGCATTTTGATCACCGTGGGTGTACTGTTGGATACGATGCGCCAGGTCGAATCGCATTTGATGATGCGCCATTATGACGGGTTCCTGAAGAAGGGCCGGTTGCGCGGGCGGTTTTAATCGCCGGTCGAAAGGCAGCATGATCATCCTGAAAAGCGACCGCGACCTGGAGCTGATGCGTCCGGCCGGTGCGGTGGCCGGGCGGGTGCTGGATGAAATCGCGGCCTACGTCAAGCCCGGCCTGACGACCCGGCAGGTGGATGAATTTGCCGCGGCGCGCATCAAGTCGCATGGCGCCAAGAGCGCTTTTCTGGGTTACCGCAAATACCCGTGTTACACCTGCCTGTCGGTGAATGACGAAGTGGTGCACGGATTGGCCGGCGACCGGGAATTGCATTTCGGCGATATCCTCAGCGTGGACGTCGGAGTGATTTACAAAGGTTTTGTCGGGGACACGGCGCGGACGGTGGCGGTGGGCGGATGCGGCGTGGCGGCGCAGCGGCTGATGGACGTCACGGAACGGTCCTTGTACCAGGGGATTGCGGCGGCGTTGCCGGGCAACCGGGTGACCGATATCTCGCGGGCGGTGCAGAAATACGTGGAAAGCAATGGATTCAGCGTCGTCCGGGAATTTGTGGGGCATGGCGTGGGCCGTTCCATGCACGAAGAGCCCCAGGTGCCGAATTTCGTGGATCCGAAGAGCAACCAGAAGCTGCGGCCGGGCATGACCATTGCCATTGAACCCATGGTCAACGCGGGCCAGTCGGGCGTAAAAATATTGAAAGACGGCTGGACAGTGGTTACCCAAGATGGTTCACTATCGGCTCATTTTGAGCATACGGTGCTGATTACCGAGGGTGAACCGGAGATTTTGACATGCCCGGAAACGAAGCCTTCCAGGTTGAAGGCCGCGTGATTGAGGCCAGGCCGAACCGCACCTTTTGGGTGGAGCTGGCCAACGGGCACCGGTTGACCGCCTTTGTGGCCGGCCGGGCGAAGCAGCGATTTGCCGGCCTGGTGCCGGGGGACAAAGTGAAATTGCAGTTGACGCCTTACGATTTGTCCGTGGGGCGGATAATGACCGGGTAAACCGTTCAACGATTTAACAATTTAAACGAAATGAAAGTCAGAGCGTCAGTCAAAAAACTGTGCGAACACTGCAAGGTGGTCCGCCGCCGCGGTGTCATCCGGGTGATTTGCACGAACAAACGGCACAAACAACGGCAAGGTTGATTTAATTTATGGCACGCATCATTGGTGTGGAAGTTCCGCCGAACAAGCGCATTGACATTGCGCTGCGCTACATCTACGGCATCGGCCCGACCAACGCGCTGGAAATTCTCGAGCGCGCCAACATCGACCGCTCGATCCGCGCGAAGGATCTGACCGAGCAGCAGCTTTCCCAGATCGTCCATGCGATCCAGGAAGGAAAATATGTCATCGAAGGTGATCTGCGCCGCGAAATCGGCATGAACCTCAAGCGGTTGCAGGGCGTTAAATGTTATCGCGGCGTCCGCCACATGCGCGGATTGCCCGTGCGCGGCCAGCGGACGCAAACCAACGCGCGCACGCGCAAGGGCCCGCGCAAGACCGTCGGCGTGCAACGCAACCCGAATGCCAAGACCGGCATCCATTGATGAATTTCAGATTTGAAATTTGAAATCGAATAACGATATGTCCGAAGAAAAAAAGAAATCGGCTCCCAAGAAAAAAGAGGCCAGTCCCGAGGCCGCCAGTGCGGCTCCGGCTGAAAAGGCTGCCAAAACCGCAGCCAAACCGGCCGATGAAAAGCCCGCTGCCCCGGCAGCCGAAGCTCCGGCCGGCGCCGCTCCGGCGGCTGAGGCCGGCAAGGCGCCGGTGATTCCCGCCGCGCCCACGGCGGCCGAGTTGTTGGGCGAGGATGCCGCGGCCAAGAAAATCATCAAGGCCAAGCATGCCAAGAACATCGTCTCCGGCATCGCCAATATTCTGGCCACGTTCAACAACACCCAGGTCAGCATCACCGATGCGCACGGCAACCTGATCGGTTGGTCCACTGCCGGCCGGGTCGGTTTCAAAGGCTCGCGCAAGAGCACGGCCTACGCCGCGCAGCAGGTCGCCCAGGATGCCGCCCGCCAGGCCATGGCGCATGGCATGAAGGAAGTGGAAGTGCGCGTCAAGGGCCCTGGTTCCGGTCGTGAATCCGCGATTCGCGCCTTGCAGGCCATCGGCCTGGAAATCAGCGCCATCAAGGACGTCACCCCGGTCCCGCATAACGGCTGCCGCCCCCGCAAAAAGCGCCGCGTCTGAATCGAATCTCAAATCTCAAATTTCAAATTTGAAATCATAATATGGCTCGTTACACAGGTCCCCGCGTTCGCATCAGCCGCCGGTTCGGCGTGCCGATCTTCGGCCCGTCCAAATATCTCGAGCGCCGCAATTACGGTCCCGGCGTTCACGGTCCCAAGTCGCGCCGCAAACACACCGATTACGGCCTGGGTCTGATCGAAAAACAGAAGCTCCGTTACTATTACGGGCTGCTCGAACGCCAGTTTCGCGGCGTTTATGAAAAAGCCCTCCGTCGGCGCGGCGTGACCGGCGAGCAGATGCTCCAGATTCTGGAGACGCGCCTCGACAACGTGGTTTTTCATCTCGGTTTTGCCAATACCCGCGCCGCGGCGCGGCAGATGGTGTCGCACGGCCACATTACGGTCAATGGCCGCAAGGTGAATGTGCCTTCGTTCGGCCTGAAGGTGAACGATGCCGTCGTGGTCAAGAATTCCAATGTTTCGCGCCAGCTGGCCACCAAAAACCTGGAAATGGCCACCAGCCGCGCGGTACCGGACTGGTTGTCGCTGAACAAAGAGGAATTCAAGGGCGTGATCATGCGCATCCCGACCCGCGACGAAATCCAACCCATTGCCAACGAGCAGGCGGTGGTCGAATTTTATTCCCGGTAACTCAACCAACCACGGATGGACACGGATGCACACGGACATAAAACCGAATGAATAGGCGAGAGCCTTCTCATCCGTGTTTATCCGTGTTCATCTGTGGTTAAAAACAAATAACAATTATACGGACTCCGGCTGCCGCCGGGAATAACGGCGACGGGTCAGATTAAAATTGTTGAAAGGAAACCATGCCAGTACGTCTAGGACGTTTTGAAATGCCGAAGCGCTTGCAGAAGGATGAAGCCAGCGCCACGCCCACTTACGCCAAATTTGTCGCCGACCCGTTTGAAACCGGTTACGGCCATACCGTCGGCAACTCGCTTCGCCGCGTGTTGCTGTCGTCGCTCGAAGGCGCCGCCATCACCTCCCTGAAGGTGGAAGGTGCCATGCACGAATTCGCCACCATCGACGGCGTGGTCGAAGATGTCACCGACATCGTGCTGAACCTGAAGCGGATCAAGTTCAAGGCACACACGCGCGATGAGCAGGTGTTGATGCTCTCCGTCAACAAGGAAGGCCCGGTCACCGCCGCCGACATCCAGCTCAACCAGAATGTCGAACTGGTCAATCCCGACCAGCTCATCTGCACGCTCGATAAAAAGAAGAAATTTGAGATGGAGCTGGAGGTCAAGATCGGCCGCGGCTTCTGTCCGAGCGACGAAAACAAGAAGCCCGGCCAGGCGATCGGCATCGTGGCCATCGATTCTTTGTTCTCGCCCGTCACCCGCGTGCGCTACGCGGTGGAAGCGGCGCGCGTCGGCAACCGGACGGATTATGACCGGTTGATTCTGGAAATCTGGACCGACGGCCGCTTGTCGCCCGATGACGCCCTGACGCAGGCTTCGGCGATTCTGCAGCATCACCTCGATGTGTTCGTCGGTTACGACAAGAACGCGGTTGAGTTCGAGGAAGCCGCCGACAAGCAGGACGAGGAGAAGTCGAAGATGAAGAAACTCCTCAACATGAGCGTCAACGAAATCGAATTGAGCGTCCGCGCGGCGAACTGCCTCAACAATGCGAATATCACCAGCGTCGGCCAGTTGGCCATGAAAACGGAGCAGGAAATGCTCAAGTACCGCAATTTCGGCAAGAAATCGCTGAACGAAATCAAAGATAAATTGACCGCCCTGGGCCTGTCACTCGGCATGAATTTCGAGCCGGGATTGCTCGATGCGCCGAAGGAAGAGCCGAAGGCGGAATAAGGATCGTCTATGCGACATTTGAAGCGAACGGCCAAGCTGGGCCGCACCTCCGAGCATCGGAACGCGATGCTGGCAAACCTGGTTTGCAGCCTGATCAAGCACAAACGGGTGACCACCACGCTCGCGAAGGCCAAAGCCGCGCGGCCGGTGGCGGAGAAAATTGTTACCCTCGGCAAGCGTGCCACCCTCCAGTCCCGCCGGCTCGTCGCCGCGCGCCTGCACACGCATGGTCCAACCGCGCAATTGACCAAGGAGGAACGCCGGAAATGGCGGCAGAACGAGGATGTGGTGCGGATCCTGTTCGAGGACATCGCGCCGGCGTTCAAGGAACGCAACGGCGGTTACACCCGCATCATCAAGATGGAACAACGCCAGGGCGACGCCGCGCAGAAGGCAATCCTGGAATGGGTGGATTACACACCCCCGGCACCCGAGCCGGAAGAACCGGCCGCCGGCGCCGAGGCCAAAGCCACTGAACCGGCCAAGGAAGCCCCGGCCAAAGCCTGAATCCGGAAAACAATTCGAAGCCCGCTCGCGAGAGCGGGCTTTTTTGTTTTGGTCCGGAAAACATCGAACGCCGAATTTAACCGTGGTCTCGAACTGTGAATCGTTCAAACAACGGCTGTTTTCTTTCCATCAAAGTTCGGCGTTCGATGTTGAATGTTCGATGTTTCGTTATTTTAAGAAGAGGAACAGCATTCCGCCAATGACCAGCAGCGCCACCACCCACCAGAACCAGCCGATGCCGTGCGGCTTGACCGGTTCGGGGCCGAATTCGCGTTTCACAAATTCTTCGTGGTCGAAGTCCTCGTCCGGCAGGCCGAGCCGGCCGGCATAGGCGGTTTCCGACCAGCCGGTTTCCCCATCCGAACCGCATTCGGGACAGGCTTTCGCGTCGGGCGGCACTTCGGCGCCGCAGTTGGGGCAAACCTCGGGAGGCATTGGGCAAGGCTAAAGGCTAAACGCTGAAGGCTGAAGGACAAAAAGCGAACCGCCATCATTCGCAAAATTTCAGCCCTTAGCGTTTAGCCTTCAGCCTTCATTTTCACCCCGCTGCGCCGGCATATTCCTCGTCGGTCAACAGGTCGAGGCCCATAAGGATGTAGTCGTGCTTATTGGCCTGCATGTCCTTGACGTAATCCTCGAGGCGCAGCAGTTCGCTGAAGCCGAGCAGGGCGAACATTTTGATGGCGGCGTCCTGTTCGCCGATGAATTCCGCCTCGACTTTTTCCAATCCCACCCGGCGGGCGATATCGGTGATCTCGGCGATAAGTGCCCGGGCCAGGCCGCGTCCGCGGAAGCGGGGATGCACCAGGACGCTTACCCGGCCCACGTGCCGTTTCCAGCCGCCGAGTTGCTGGTGCAGGGTGGCGACCCCGACGATTTTGCCGTCAATCAGTCCGACCAGCGGCAGGTTGCGTCCAAAATCAATGTGCTGGCACCAGTCGCGGATGGTTTCGATATCGGTGACCCGATGTTTGATGAACATCCGTTCCGGTTCGGGGATGCCAAGGAACAGGGCGTGAAAATCCTCTTCATCGTCGCGGCGCAGCGGCCGCAGCGAGGCTTTTGTGCCATCCTTGAGATCAACGGTTTTGGGGAACTGCTGCAATTCGAGTTCGAGGTTGAATGACATGAGATTCCTTTCCGCTTTGACGCAATCTGCCTTACGCGCCTGAAAACGCAAGGCTCAATCCGGCAGTGACTCATTTTGGCAGGGACGCCGCAGCGCGGCGTCCGGACTGCGCAGCGCGCTATCCCTGCCATTTTTAAAAATGCGTCACTACTCCCACAGCCGTTACAACGGATCGCCGGCGATGCCGTCCGCATGTTTGCGCAAGCGAACGTCGATGCGCGCAGGGTCGAGGCTCCAGCGCGCCGCCAGCAGGGGGACCTTGGCGACGTTGGTCGCCATCCATTCCGATGCCGCCCATGAATCGGCGAAGGGACGCTCGCCATAGCCGAAACATTTCATGCTCAAATCAATTTCCGCCGCCGTCCGTTCGCCCTGATTCCAGACCGCCTCGGTTGCCCAGGCATAGGCGCGTTGTACGATGCCGTTTTCCACGCGAACCCAGGCGTGATGGTGCAGGACCTGTTCGGCCTGGAAGAATTGCACCTGCCCGAGCCGGCGGCTGAGCCCGGTCAGAAACCGGAAACACGCGTCCGGATCATTGCCCGGATCGGGCAGGCTGGCGCCGGTGACGATGATCCAGCCATTGACGGGTGGCCCGATGAAAAATCCGCGTCCACCGGCCGAGCCTTTCAACCAGGGAAAGGGTACAAACTGATCCAGACCCAGAGCCGTATGGACGGCTTTGGGATTCTGCGACCGGATGGCCAGCCAGGTGGCAGGACGGGGCGCAAACGTCAATTGAAACGACGGCAACTCCGGCTGCGCCGGCGCGGCGGCTTCCGCGCGGCGCGCGCGGCGGTGCAAGGTGATCATCCAGGCCAGCATGCCGGCGCCCAGAACCAGCGCCAGTCCGTGCAGGGCCAGCAAAATCAGCGGAATGGCCGTGACCGGATTCACACCATGAATCTACGCCGTGCCAACCGGGGTTCAACCAAAATTTGCTTTCGGGCCCGGCGCGGGCGCCATCAAAAAAAGAACGGGTTGGCCAGACTCCTGGATTGCCGCCAACCCGTCACGCTTTGGAAATAGCTGAACCCAGGGGGCAAAGCGGTGTCGCTCCCGCTTTGCGGGATTGCCACCGCAGTCCAAAACTGCCGTCTACGGCGGGAATTTCGCGAAAATGCGCACGGCAACCTGGACTGCGCCGGCAGAGCGCGAGCGACGACGGCGCTTTCCTCATGGGCGCGGCCGCGCCATTTTTTCATGGCGGAATCTCCATCGGTGGTTTTTAATTGGCAGCTTAATTCACCGGCCGCGATGAACGACCCGAGCCCATCGGCGCATCCTTCCGGCTGGATGAAATCGCTGTTCTGGCTGGCGTTCGCCGTGGCGAGTTTCCATCTGGCCTACACGTCCATTCATTTCCCCGCCGCCGGCCTGTTCATCTTCGGCTATGCGCTCGGCCTGGTCCGGCTGGCCGACCAGCCCACGGTCCGCCGCGCGTTTTATTTCGGCCTGGTGGCCGGATATCTATGCGCGGCGCCGCAATTATATTTCCTCTGGAACATTTTTGGTGCGGTGGCCATTGTTCTCTGGGCCGTTATTGCCTTTTGGATCGGATTTTTCACCGCCCTGGTTTGCGGGTGCGTCCGGCGTTGGGGCCGGGCGAAAACCGCCTGGTTGATTCCCATTGTCTGGACCGGGCTGGAATATTTCCGGAGCGAACTATATTACCTGAGGTTTTCCTGGCTGAACATCGGGTATGCGCTGCCGGCCAAACTGTTCAATCTGTCGGGCGTTTATGGCGCCGGTTTTCTGGTCTTTGCCGCCGTGGCCCTGCTGCTTTACTGGCGGACGTTTGCGCTCAGGCGGATGGCCAAAATCCGGATGCTGGCGTTGGGAGTTTTGGCGCTGGCGACGGTCCTTTTTTTGCGGGTTTCGGGTCGCCCGCCTGCCGGCTGGCCGCCGTTGTCCATCGCCGGCATCCAGATGGAATTTCCCCTGGCCGACATTGTCCCCCGGGCGCTCGACCGGGTGCTGAAAAAAAATCCCGACGCGCAGATTCTGGTATTGAGTGAATACACGCTCGACGGTCCGGTGCCGGAAGGGTTGAAGACCTGGTGCCGCGAACATTCACGCTTCCTGGTCGTCGGCGGAATCGATCCCATCACCACAAATGCCTATTACAACACCGCTTTCGTTGTCGGGACCAACGGCGGGATTGTTTTCCAGCAGGCCAAGAGCGTGCCGGTTCAGTACTTTCAGGACGGACGGCCGGCCCGGGAACAAAGGGTCTGGGATTCGCCCTGGGGCAAGATCGGCATCTGCATCTGCTACGATCTGAGCTATACGCGCGTTACCGACCGGCTGGTGAAGGAGGGGGCGCAATTGATCATTGTGCCGACAGCGGACCATGAAGATTGGGGGCGGCATGAACATGAATTGCACTTCCGCATTGCGCCCGTGCGGGCGGCGGAATACGGCCTCCCGATTTTCCGCCTGGCGAGTTCCGGCATTTCCCAGGCCGTCGCCGGCAATGGACAGATCCTGGCCCGAACCTCTTTTCCGGGCAGTCTCGACATTCTCTCCGCGCAACTCCGCCTGCCGCCCGGAGGTTCCCTGCCGTTCGATCGGATTCTCGCCCCCGCATGCACCAGCGTTACGGCGGTCGTACTTGCGGTGTTGTTGTTTGTGGCGGCGAGAAACAGACGCGCCAAAAAGGAGCGGCGGTGAACCGCGCGCAGTCCAGACGCTTCGCGCCAACCGGGGTTCTCCGATTTCGCGCCGGCGTCGGGACTGCGGTGCTTCAGCCGCTTTCAACGCGGCATTTTTTGATTTTTTCCTTTTTCCCATGCGCGTTTGCGCGTTCAATTCTGTGCCATGTCGCGCGATTACGTGCTCGAACCGTTTCGTTCCGAAATCAATCTCCAGATTGATTACGCGCGGGAACTGAATCCGCAGCAGTTTGCCGCCGTCACCGCGCCGCCCGGCCCCGCTCTGGTCATTGCCGGCGCCGGTTCCGGCAAGACACGCACGCTCACCTATCGCGTGGCCTACCTGCTGGAGCAGGGGATTCCGCCCGAACGCATCCTGCTGCTCACCTTCACCAACAAGGCGGCCGGCGAAATGATGCGCCGCGTCGGCGACCTGCTGGGCCGCCAATTGCCATCGCTCTGGGGTGGCACGTTTCATTCCATCGGCGCCCGGATTCTCCGCCAGCATGCCGATTCGATCGGGTACCGGCGTGATTTTACCATTCTCGACCGCGATGACTCGAAGGATTTGATCAAAGCCTGCATCACCGACGCGGGGATCAAAACCAAAGGCACGCATTTTCCCAAACCCGATGTGCTGGCGGAAATTTTTTCGCTGGCCGGCAATACGCATCAGACGGTCGATGACCTGCTGGGCGGGCAGTTTGAATATTTCACCCAGTTTGCCGCGCCCATCGCCGACCTGCAGAAACGCTACACGGACCGCAAGCGCGCAACCAACGCGATGGATTTCGACGATCTGCTCGTGCTCTGGCTGAAGCTGTTGCAGGAACACGCGGAGGCTTGCGAGCATTACCAGCGCCGGTTCCAGTTCATCCTGGTGGACGAATACCAGGACACCAACAAACTCCAGGGCGACCTGATCGATCTGCTGGCCGCCCGGCATCACAATGTGATGGTCGTGGGCGACGATGCCCAGAGCATCTATGCCTGGCGCGGGGCGAATTTTCAGAACATCTTTAAATTCCCGGAACGGCATCCCGGCGCAAAGACCTTCAAGATCGAGACGAACTACCGCAGCACGCCGGAGATTCTCCGGGTGGCGAACGCGGCCATTGCCGCCAACACGCAACAGTTTACGAAGGAGCTGGCCCCGGCCCGCAAATCCGGCTTGAAACCCGCGCTGGTGGCCTGCACCGACGCGGCACAACAGGCCGCGTTCATCGCCCAGCGCGTGATGGAACTGCCCGGCGAAGGCGTGAATTTGAACCAGGTCGCCGTGCTTTACCGCTCCCATTTTCATGCGCTGGAACTGCAACTGGAACTGACCCGGCGCCAGATTCCGTTTTCCATCACGTCCGGCATCCGGTTTTTTGAACAGGCCCACATCAAAGACGCGACGGCCTATCTCAAGTTCGTCGTCAACCCGCGCGATGAAGTTGCGCTGAAACGGCTCGTGCAACTGTTGCCCGGCGTGGCGGCGAAAGGCGCGGACAAATTATGGAAGGCCTTCCAGCACGAAATCCAGACGCCCCGGACACAGACGCCGATCGCGGTCGCTCTGCAGGATTCCATTGCTGCCGTCCCTAAAAAATCCGTGCTCGGTTGGGCGCAATTTACCGCCACGATTTCGCAACTGGAGAACGAAACCCTCCGCCAAAGCCCGGCGAAAATGCTGCGGCTGATCATCGATGCCGGCTACGACGATTACCTGAAGGAGACCTACGACAACTACCAGCGCCGGCTGGACGACCTGCAGCAACTGGCGGAATTCGCGTTCCAGTTCGGCAGCGTGGAGGAATTTCTCACGCAGCTGGCCCTGCTCACCAATGTCGAGGCCGAGGACGATCCGCACGATGATGCGGAAAAAATCCGGCTATCGACGATTCACCAGGCCAAGGGGTTGGAATTCGACGTGGTGTTCGTGATCATGCTGTGTGATGGACTGTTCCCTTCGGAACGGTCGCTGGCCTACACCGACAGTGAGGAAGAGGAGCGGCGGTTGTTTTATGTGGCGATCACCCGCGCGCGCAACGAGCTGTATCTCTGTCACCCGCTGGTGCGCGGCGGGTTTGGCGGCGCCGGCGAGGCGTTCCAGGAACCGTCGCGCTTCCTGGCCGAGCTCCCGCGGGAGCTGTTGAACGAATGGAACCTGCGGACGCGGTATTAGAGCAATTTAAATAATCTCGCAGCCGTCCCGCATTGCGGGATCAGTTCGCGCCAGACCGTTCTCCTGTATTCCATTTGCGCCGATTGCCGTCGGCGGCTGCCCATTTATTGAAAAAGCTCCGGCGCGTCGGGTGTAGTGTCGACGCCAAGCGCCGGGATCGGCGCAGGCTTGACGCTACATTAAATTCGGACGCGGCCAACAATTATTCGCCGTCGGCCCCGCCTTTTTCCACTTCCGCCCGCAACAAATCGTGGAGCGTGACCAGGCCGAGAATCGTTCCGCCGGGGCGATCCAACACCACCACAAACTGGCTGGCCGATTCGATCAGCAACCGCTGCAGATCGCGGATGGTCTGCTCGCGCAGGCAGGTGGTCGCCGGCTCCAGGCGGGGCGGGCGATTCTCCGCCAGAGCGAGAACGGCTTCTTTGCGGGTGAGAACGCCGGCCAGCCAGCCGCCCGATTCCACCGGGAACCGCTGGTACGGATACGCCTTCAATAACGCGCTGATTTCGTTGGTCTCCAGGCTGTGGATCGTGACCGGCTGGAAACTGGCGATGGCGGACACGGGCAGTTGTTGCCAGCTTTGCAAATCGCGCGGCGGCCGGACGTGTTCGAGTTGGTGGCCGTCCTGGGCCAGCAAAGCGTCGTAAAAATTCTGGCGGTTCATCCGGCGGCTGATGGCCTGGCTCACCAGCGCGCCAATCATCAGGGCCGGCACGAGCGCAAATTCGTGCGTCATTTCAAAGACGATCAGAATGCCGGTCACCGGCGCCCCCACCACGGCGCCCAGGCAGGCGCTCATGCCCACCACAATCAGCGTCAGCAGGTCGGCATGCGCCATGGGCCATTCCAGTCCCACCAACCCGCCGACCACCGTGCCGGTCATGCCGCCGAAGAACAGGGCCGGTGAAAAAATCCCGCCGCAGCCGCCAAAGCCGTAACAACTGAACGTGGCGATGAATTTGGCCGCCAGCAGCAAGGCCGCCAGTTGCCAACCGATGTCGCCGGCTAAAGCGCTGGACAGGTCGTCGTACCCCAGGCTGAACACGCCCAGGTGGCCGGTGCGCCAGAAAACCGTGACCCCAAGCACCCAGGTGACGAAGGCTCCCGCCGCGGGCAGCAGCCAGGCCGGCACGAAGCGGTTCTCTTTCACCCGGGAACGCAGGCCGAGGGATGCCCGTTGGAAATAAACGCCGACGATTCCCGCCAGGGCGGCGACGACCGGCGTGAGGACAAATCCGATCCACGACGGCGTGTCTGCGCCGGTGAGGGTAAAGGCCGGTTGTTTGCCGATAATGCCGTGCACCGCCAGCGCTCCCAGAACCGAAGCCAGCAGCACGCCGCCCAGCAATCGGCTGTTGAGGTCGCCGATGATTTCCTCCAGCACAAACGTCGTGGCGGCCAGCGGCGTGTTGAACGCCGCCGCCAGTCCGGCTGCCGCTCCGGCGGCGGCCGCGGCCCGGCGGTTTTGTTTGGCCTCGCCGGCCAGCACGGCCAGGTTGGAAGCCACCGCACCGGCCAGTTGCACGCTGGGGCCTTCCCGGCCGAGGCTGGACCCGCCGCCGATGCTGGCAATGCCGGCGATGAATTTCACGACACCCACCCGCAATGGCACCAGGCCGAAATCCTTCCAGAAAGCCAGTTTGAGTTGCGGGATGCCGCTGCCGGCTGCGTCAACGCAAAATGAATTCAGCAGCCAGCCGGTCAGCAGCGACGAAACCATCATGACGCCAAAGCTTCCGATGAGAAAGGTGGCGAGCGATTGATGGGAAAGCTGCACCAGGCCCAGCCGATAGAGCCACGTCATGCCCAGTTGGAAAACCACGGCGGCGGCGCCGGCGCCCAGTCCATAGAGGCACGTGCGCACAATCGCCCGGGTCTGCCGCGGCAGCCTTTGAAAAAATTCAGCAATGAACAAAGTCGTCACCGCCTGACATTTTCAACAAACCTCGCCGCGTGCAAAGCAAATTTATCATCGCCGGGCGGGCCGGAAAAATTTTCATTTTTTTTTGCGGGACGGCTTGAACAATTGCCGCCGGAAAGCGAAGTTGCGGTGATGAGGTTGGTTGTCGTTTCAAACCGATTGCCGTTTACCGTTTCGTTCAAAGAGGGAGCGCCGCGGTTCAAGCCCAGCGCCGGCGGGCTGACCACCGGCTTGTGGAGTTATCTGGATCGCAAGGCGTTGGACGGCGCGGAACGTCCCGAATTCCTCTGGATGGGCTGGCCCGGTGCCAGTGTCCCGCCCGCCCAGACCGACGCGGTGCGGGCCTATGCGGAACAACAATTCCGATCCCGCCCGATCTTTTTGCCGGAGGAAAGCATGGACCGGTTTTATCTCGGTTTCTGCAACAAGACGCTGTGGCCGCTGTTCCATTATTTCCCGATGCTGGCGTCCTACGAGGAGGAGAACTGGCAGGAATACCGGAACATCAACCGTCGGTTCGGAGAGGAGGTGGTCCAGGCGTTGCGGCCGGACGATGTTCTTTGGATTCACGATTATCATCTGCTGCTGCTCCCGAAACTGGTGCGCGAAAAACTCCCGGATGTTCCCATCGGCTTTTTTCTGCATATCCCGTTTCCGTCTTGGGAAGTTTTCCGGATGTTGCCGCGGCCCTGGCGCGAGGAAATCATCGACGGCCTGCTCGGCTCCAGCCTGATCGGTTTTCACACGCACGATTACGTCCGGGATTTTTTGACCTCGGTGCTCCGCACGGCCGGTTACGAGCATCAACTCGGCAGCCTGACGCTGCGGGATCGCGAGGTGAAGGTGGACACGTTTCCGATGGGCGTGGAGTTTGAGCGTTTTGCGCACGCGGCCGCCTCCCGGGAAACCGAATTGCGCGTGGAGGAATTGCGCCGGAAGTGCGTCGGGCAGAAGGTGATTTTTTCCGTGGACCGCCTGGATTACACGAAAGGCCTCATCAACCGGCTGCGCGGTTATGAATTGTTTCTGAAAAACAACGCGTCATGGCACGGCAAAGTGGTGTTCATTATTTCCGTGGCCCCGTCGCGCATCGGCGTGGACAGTTACCAGGCGATGAAGCTGGAGGTCGAACAGGCGGTGGGCCGCATCGGGGGCAAATTCGGCACCGTGCATTGGACGCCGCTGGTCTACCAGTTTCGCAGCCTGACCTTCAACGAGATTGTGCCGTTGTACCGCCTGTGCGATGTGGCGCTGATCACGCCGCTGCGCGACGGCATGAACCTGGTGGCCAAGGAATTCATCGCGTCGCGGCCCGACCAGACCGGAGTGCTCATCCTCAGCGAAATGGCCGGCGCGGCCCGGGAAATGGGCGAGGCGCTGATCATCAATCCGTTCCACCGCGAGGATTTTGCGAAGGCGCTGGAGCAGGCCTTGACGATGCCGGTGGAGGAACAGGTCCGGCGGAATCGATTGCTGCAGGAACGGTTGCGCCGCTATGACGTGAACCGCTGGGCGGACGATTTCATCCAGGCCCTCATTGCCACCCAGAAGACCGAGGCGGCCCGGCGCGCCCGTTTGCTGACCGGCAAGGCCCAGACCACGCTGGTCCAGCAATATCGTTCGGCGGCGTACCGGGCGCTGCTGTTGGATTACGACGGCACGCTGGTGCCGTTTGCGGAGGAGCCGCGGCTGGCCCGGCCGGACGCGGAATTGTTGAACCTGCTGGCGATTCTTTGCCGGGATCCGGCCAATAAAGTGATCATCATCAGCGGCCGGCCGCGCCGCGACCTGGAGGAATGGTTCGGCAAACTGCCGCTGGCCCTGGTCGCCGAGCACGGCGTCTGGCTGCGGTACCCGCAGGCCGACTGGAAAATGTTGAAGGCGCTCACCACCGACTGGAAGGAACGGGTGCGTCCAATCCTGCAGCTCTACGTGGACCGGCTGCCCGGGGCGCTGCTGGAGGAAAAGGAATTTTCCCTGGCCTGGCATTACCGCCGCGCGGATCCCGAGCAGGCGTCGCTGCGCGCCAAGGAACTGGTGGATGACCTGGCGGGTTACACCCGCAACATTGACGTGCAGGTGCTGGAAGGCAACAAGGTGATCGAGGTGCGCAATACCGGGGTGAACAAGGGCACGGCGGCCGTCGAATGGCTGGCCGGCCATGCGCCGGATTTCATCCTCGGCATTGGCGACGACTGGACGGACGAAGACCTGTTTCGCGCGCTGCCTGCGTCGGCCTGGTCGGTGCACGTCGGCCTGGCCAAGACCGCCGCGCGTTATTATTTGAACAACCCTGCCGCCGTCCGGCGGATGCTCCGCGAATTGGGTGAGTCGGCCCGGGAGAAAGAGGCCGTGCTGCCGGGCAATCCATCACCGTCCGCCGACCTGCCGCCCAATCCATCGACCTGACGTGAAGCCGCGCCGGCAGTCATTCTATTGGACGATAATCGCGGCATGGCTGCTTGCCGCCGTCGTTGCTCTCGGCCAGACCATTCCGGTGCCTGAAAACCTCTGGCGATTGACCGCCCAGGAAGACACCGACGGCGACCACAAAATCACCGTCCACGACCGTACCACCCCGTTTGCCATCCGTGGAGACAACGGCGCGACGGTACGAATGGTCACAAATGTCTACCCGCTCTCCGTCCTGCTTCAGGAACTCAAACGCGCGGACGACCGGCACCAGGCCGAAATCGCGCCGGACCGGCTGCGGCTCGACGAATCGCCCGTCGACCGCACTCACCGGCTTATCCGGGAATATTACTGGGATGCCCTGACGCGGCGCATCGACGCAGCGCACCTCGGCCGGGTGATTCATGACCCCAAAGTGGTGTCGAAAGACGATTACCTTTACGTGCCGGGATCGGACCCGGCTGCCGTCCACTATTTTCGGGAATTGGAACAATCCGCGGCGGAGCAAAACCGTTCGCCGGCGCTGAAGGTGGTGGTCCTGCCGCCGCCGGACCGGATGACCGGTGGCTTTGTCCGCAACCTCGACGGCGCCCACGGGCTTCTGTCGCTCGCGCTGGAAACCAATGCGGACGGAACAATCGCCGGTGTGCCGTACGTGGTTCCCGGCGGGCGTTTCAATGAACTGTATTACTGGGACAGCTATTTCATCGTGCTCGGATTGCTGCAGGATGGCCGGGCCGACCTGGCGCGCGGCATGGCGGACAATCTGCTTTACGAGGTTGAACATTACGGAAAAATCCCCAACGCCAACCGCACCTATTATCTTACCCGGTCGCAGCCGCCGTTTCTGACCAGCGTGATCCGGGCGGTCTACGAGTCCGGCGCCGGGGACAAACCGTGGCTGGCGTCAGCATTGAAAATTGCCATGGCTGAATACCGGACGGTGTGGCTTGGCCGGGATCGGCTGGTGAAAATTGGCGGACACGAATTAAGTCGTTATTACGACAGCGGCAGCGGTCCCTGTCCGGAGGTCGAACCCGGCCATTACGACGAACCGATTCAGCCGTGGTTGGCCCTGGTGAAATCGGAAGACCCGGGCACGCCGCTGACCCCGTTCCGGTTTCTGAATGAATATCTCTACTGCGGCCGGTATGCCGGCCTGAAGGCGGACGGGCTGTCGCTGGACCGGTTTTTTAAAAACGACCGCGCGGTGCGCGAGTCCGGCCATGACACCACCCATCGTTTTGATGATCGCACGGCGGATTTTGTGCCGGTGGATTTAAATTCGCTGCTTTATAAATACGAAACGGATTTCACCGAACTCATTGCCGGGGAATTTGGCGGACGATTGCCGGGTATCGATGATGAAACCGGCACGGCGGAATACTGGCGGCAGCGCGCGGCCGAACGCAAACGGGCCATGCTGGCGCTGATGTGGGATGACCGGCGCGGTTTCTTTTTCGATTACGATTTTGTGAACCGGCAACGTTCAACCTACATCAGCGCCACCGGGTTGTACCCGCTTTGGGCGAAGCTGCTGGACACGAACCGGCCGGCAGAGCTGAAGATGGCGCGGCGCACAGCCGGATACGGTTGCGATAAACTGGAGGAGCCGGCGGGATTGGCCGCCACCGCCCGGGAATCGGTCGCCGCCGCCCGCCGCCGCGATGTGCGGCAATGGGATTATCCTTACGGCTGGCCGCCGCACCAGATGCTCGCCTGGCAGGGATTCAGAAATTACGGGCTCGATGCCGATGCCGGGCGGCTGGCGTACCGCTGGCTTTACACGATCGCCCGGAACGCGCGCGACTACGACGGCACCATCCCGGAAAAATACAACGTGGTGACCGGGTCCCACGAAGTCTTTGCCGAATACGGCAACGTGGGGACGAAGTTCGACTACATTACTCCCGAAGGATTCGGCTGGATGAACGCGTCGTTTGAAACAGGCACCCGGTTCCTTTCGGCGGCGCAACGGGCCGATTTGCAGCGCCTGAAACCGCCGCCGCCGAAATAAATCACGCCAGGTGCCGCGCCTGGCGTTTGGGCAGGGCCGGTTTGGTTTTCGGCAACGGAATGACGGTTTCATCGGCCAGGAAATCCTTCAGGAAGGCCGGCTTGTCGCGGCGCCCGCCGCGCTGATAATCGCGCCACAGCACCGCCGCCGCCCGTTTCGCGTCCCGCTTCAGTTCAACGGTGAGAAATTCGAACAACAACTCCATCAGCCGCACCAGCGCGATGCTGTCGGTGCGCCCGGTGCGGGCGTACAGCCAGTCGCTGAATCGCAGGAAGGCGGTGAAGGCCGAAGGCGGGGCAAGAGTCTCTCGAGCCCTGTCTGTTTCAGTGCCAAAGGATTTGGGCTCGACGGAGTCTCTCCCCGCCAGAGCCGAAGTCCAGATCAGCGGCGTGCTTTCGATGAAATTGCCGCTGTTGCCGACCAGGTCCCAGTAACGCGCAAACCGGCGCAGGCGTTGCAGGGTGGGGAAATCCACCAGCCGGTTCTGCAAAATTTCATAGGGCGGATGCACGGAATAAACCATCCGCCATTCAGCGTCATGCCGGCCAATCGGCGTGCCGCGCAGCCGCTTCAGAATGCCCACCTGGATTTCCTGGGGGCCGAGCGCGATCAACCGGTCGAATCCGGCGCCGAAGCTGTCCAGCGTTTCCCCCGGCAACCCGGCGATCAGATCGGCGTGGAGATGAACGCCGGTTTCCTGGCGCAGGTAGCGGAAATTGTCCTCCAGCTTTTGGTAGTCCTGCCTCCGGCTGATCAGCCCGCTGACTTCCTCGTTGAACGTCTGGACACCCACCTCGAATTGCAGTGCGCCGGGCGGAAAGCGGCTGATGATTTCACGCAGCGCCTCCGGCAACCGGTCGGGAATCATCTCGAAATGAAAAAAAAGCCCGGGCCGGTGGCGTTCCCGGAAAAATTCGAGGATGGCGCGGCTGACGACGACGTTGAGATTGAAGGTGCGATCGACAAACTTGAACTGTTTCACGCCGCGATCGAGCAACTGCTGCAGCTGTTCCAGCAGGGGCGGCAAAGGAACCTGCCGCACCGGAATGTCGAGCGACGACAGGCAGAATTCGCATGAAAACGGGCAACCGCGCGACGCCTCGACATAAATGATCCGATGCGCGATGTCGTCGTCGGTGTATAAATCGTAGGGCAGGGCGATCCGGGAAAGGTCCGGCAGCCCGGCGGGGATGATTTTGGGGTAGGAGACGACATGAGGAGTCTCATTCTGGAATTGTTTTCCGATCATCGAGTCGGAAGTGAGACTTGTCACCTCGTCTCCTGCGGAATTTCCCAGCAACCCCCGGCACACCTCCGCGAATTTCAAATCGGCTTCGCCGGTGATGACGTGGTCGGCCAGTTGAACGATGGGTTGGTCTTCGGTTTCGTAACTGACTTCCGGCCCGCCGAGAATGATCCGAATATCAGGCCGCAGGCGTTTGATGGCGGTAATGACCTCCGCGGTCGGTTCGACATTCCAGATATAAACGCCGAAGCCGATGATTTTGGGATTTCGCGCCAACAGGATTTCCGCGATATCCAGCGGGCGCTGGTTGATGTCGAATTCCACCAGGCCGGCGCGCGATTTCAGGTCGCCAAGGTTGGCCAGCAGGTAGCGCAGGCCGAATGCGGCGTGGATGTATTTCGCGTTGAGCGTGGTTAAAAGGATGTCCGCCACATTTCCAGTCTAACAACGAACAAAATCCGGTGCAACGCGGCAACGGTAGGGCCGCCGGGCTGCGGCGGCCGGACAGCGCAGCGCGCTGTCCCTGCCTGTCAGTGAGCGTGGTATCGGCGCTTGCTCTGAACCCTGAAACCCGCTATTTCCCTCGCATGGATTCCCGCAATGATAATGTCCCAACGCCTCGTTTTTCCCGCCGCCAATGGGTGGGATTCGCTTTGCCGCTCGCCGCAGCTTCGGCCGGTTCCGGCCTGCTGGCCGCGCGCGCGGCCGCGGAGGAAACGCCCGCTGCGGACGCCGCCGGCAACCTGGCGGGCGCGCGGGTTTACAACGTCCGTGATTTCGGCGCGAAAGGCGACGGCACCGCGCTGGATACCGCGGCGGTGCAGGCGGCGATTGACGCCGCCAATCGCGACGGCGGCGGCAAGGTTTTGGTCCCGGCCGGCGACTTCCGGATCGGCACCATCGAATTGAAGAGCAACGTGACGTTGCACCTGTCTGCCCGGGGCCGGTTGCTGGGAAGCGAGAAGATCGAAGATTATCATCCTGGCACCGGCATCCCGAGCGGCAACGGCAACATCGTCCTGCTCTACGCCGCCAATGCCGAAAACCTCGCCATCGAAGGCACGGGCATCATCGACGGCCAGGGCGCCAAATTTCTTCCCGGGGCGAAGGATGACGGCGAACGCGACCCCGGCCGGCCGCGCGCCCATCTGCTCATTTTTTTCCAGTGCAAAAACCTCCGGCTGCGCAACGCCTTTTTCCGGAACAGCTCCTACCATTGCTGCCGCATTCTGCGCAGCAGCTTCGTTTTCATCGACGGCGTCCGCATTCACAATCGCGTCATCTTCAACAACGACGGATTCCATCTGAACACCTGCGAGCATGTCCGGATTTCCAATTGCGACGTGGTGTGCGAGGACGACGCCTGCGCGCTGTTTGGCAGCAATCGCAACATTGCGGTGACGAACTGCACGTTCAGTACCCGGTGGTCGATCTTCCGGTTCGGCGGCGGCACCTGTGACGGCATCACCGTTTCCAATTGCGTCATCTACGACACGTTCGGCTGTCCCATCAAGATGCAGGTCCGCAGCGGCGACCGGATGGAGAACATGGTTTTTTCCAACCTGGTCATGGTCAACGTGACCGGCCCGGTTTATATCGGGCTGGGCTCTTCGCCGCGCAATTCGCTGAACCCGAATGAAACCCGGCCCGGCGGCATTGTCCGCAACATTGCTTTCCGGAACATCCAGGCCACCGTGGCCGCGAAACCGGACCTGACCGACTTCCCGTATCTTCCCGGCACGCCGATTTCCGACATTTATCCCGGCGAACATCACACCTGCATCAGCCTGACGAGTGTGCCCGGCCAATTCATCGAGAATGTTACTCTCAGCGGGGTCCACGTCACGTTTGCCGGCGGCGGCACGGCGGCGGAGGCGGCCTTGCGCGACGTCCCTCAGGTTTCCGGCGGCGAATATTTTGCCTGCGGCGTGCTGCCCGCATACGGCATTTTTGCCCGCAACGTGTGCGGTCTGACGCTCGATGACGTCCGGTTGGCGGTGTCGACTCCCGACCTGCGCCCGGCGGTGGTGTTGGACCACGTGTCGGACGCGGCGGTCAACGGCCTGAGCGCGCAGGGAAACGCCGGCGCGGAGTCGCTGTTGCGGTTTATTGATTCCCGGGACGTTTTGTTGACGGCTTTGCGCGTGCTCACGCCCGCTTCCGTTCTGCTGCAGGTGGATGGCGACGGCTGCGAAGCCGTCACCGTGGATGGCGGCGACATTTCCAGGGCGGCGAAGCCGCTGGACTTCAGGAATGGTGCCCGGAAAGATTCCGTGAAGATCCGGGCTTGACCGGGAATGGATGCCCGATTGTCCAATCTATCCGACCGGCTCAGGCGTTTCGCGCCGGGACTGGCCGTGTTGTGGCTGGTGATCCTGGCTGTTTCCTGCCGCGAGCGGGTCCGCACCGTGACCATCGACAACGCGGCGCCCCGGCGCGATGTGAACGGGCAGATCATCGATGCCCACGACGGCTGTCTCCAGTTGTTTGGCGGGCGTTTTTATCTTTACGGAACGGCGTATGGGACGAACAGTGGCTATACTCAGGCCAATCGTTACCGGGTCTACAGTTCGCCGGACCTGGAACATTGGACGTTGGCCGGCGATTTGTTTCCGCAGCAACCGGCGGGTGTTTATTATCGGCCCTACGTGGTTTACAATTCGTTTACGTTCAAATATGTGCTCTGGTACAACTGGAATCCCGACCAGTGGCATGGCTGCGCCGGAGTGGCGATCAGTGACCGGCCGACCGGACCGTTTACCATTGTGAATACCAACGTGTCGCTGTCCAGCGCGCACCCGGGCGACGGCAGCCTGTTCGTGGACGACGACGGCACGGCGTATTACACCTACACGGCCACCGACCAGGGATACAATGTCCGGGTGGAGCGGTTGACGCCGGATTATCTCCGTTCCGCCGGCGATGTTTACCGTTTCGACGCCTTTGGGTTCGAATCGCCGGTGCTGTTTCGGCGCGGCAGTCTGTATTATCTGCTCTTTGGCCGGCTCTGCGCCTTTTGTCCGGGCGGCAGCGAGATCTCGGTGCATGCCGCGGTTTCGCCGCTGGGGCCGTTCGAGAAATGGACGGATTTCAACCGGCGTACGGATGCCGCCGCGCCGGTCGCCCTGTCCAATCAAACCTACACCGTCAACGGTCCGAACGGATCCTATACCTATTCCGCCACCAACAACACGACCCAGGCCAATGCCCCGGTGGTTCCCGCGCAGGAAACCTGGGTGGCGAAAATTCCCACGCCGGGCGGTCCGGTCTTTATGTGGATGGCGGACCGCTGGCAATCCGCCCCGGATGGAGTGAAAGGCCATGACTTGCAATTCTGGACACCTTTGCAGTTCAGTTCATCCGACCAGGCCATCCTGCCGGTGGAAAATACAGCGCAGTGGAGTATTACCGTTGATCTTCAAAACCGGGACCAGCAGAATTTCCGATAATCGCAGGAAAAATCCGAACCTGAAATGTTTACCCGGCCAAATCGTTTTTGGGCTCTGCGACGATGTCTTCCGCCGGCACTGATCGGTTTATTGCTGGTGGACGTTGCCGTTTCCTGCCGCGAGCGGGTCCGCACCGTGACCATCGACAATGTGGCGCCTAGGCGCGATGTGAACGGGCAGATTTTGGATGCCCACGACGGGTGTTTGCAGTTGTTTAACGGACAGTTTTACCTGTATGGGACGGCGTACGGGACAAACAATGGATACACTCCGGCCAATCGTTACCGGGTTTACAGTTCGCCGGATCTGGAACACTGGACGCTCGTCGGCGATCTCTTTCGTCAGCAGCCGGTCGGAGTTTACTATCGGCCATACGTGGTCTTCAATTCAATGACCCGGAAATTCGTGCTCTGGTATAACTGGTATCCTGACCGCTGGCGCGGTTGCGCTGCCGTGGCTGTCAGTGACAGCCCGACTGGGCCGTTCCAAATCGTTAGCACAAACATTCAACTCTCCTGCAAACATCCAGGCGACGGCAGCTTGTTCGTCGATGATGACGGGACCGGTTATTACATCTACACGGCTATCGACAAAGGGTACAACATTCGCATTGACCGGCTCACGCCGGACTTTCTGCTTTCGACGGGTGAAAGTTGCAGTCTCAACACATCCGGCTATGAATCGCCGGTCCTGTTCCGGCGTGGAAATCGATATTACGCCCTTTGTGGTCAGCGTTGCACGTTTTGCCCGGGCGGAAGTGATATTATCGTCAACACATCAACTTCGCCGCTGGGACCGTATGACCGGTGGCCTGATTACAACAAGGTTGAAAATGCATCAGACGACGTTGATATCACCAACAATGTTTCCACCGTTTACGGACCGTCCGGCAAATACGAATACACGAACTCGGATATGGCGATCCACTTCAACGCCCCGAAGATTCACGCGCAAGAAACCTGGGTGGCCAAAATTCCGACGCCGGATGGTCGGTTGTTGATGTGGATGGCGGATCGCTGGCAATCCACGCCGGATGGTGTCAAGGGCCATGATTTTCAATTTTGGGCGCCGATGCAGTTCAGTTGGTATGACTCCACCATCTTGCCAGTGCAAAACTCCAACCAGTGGAGTATCACCGTTGATTTGAGCCGCGGTAAATAAGTGAACCCCGGCAAAACTGGAGCGCCGAGCACCGTCTCGGCAATTGGAAAATTGATCAGCCTGCGCCAGACGGTGCTCGGCGCTCCGACTGATTTCCCGTTTGACCACCGCTCGGTAAATTAAATGAAACTTCACCGGATGCCGGCGCGTCTGCCAGTGAAACCTATCATGGATGACACCGGTAAGGCGGTTTTCTCACGACGACAATGGGTCGGACTGGCTTTGCCCGCGGCGGCGATCTCGGCCGGTTCGGGCCTGCTGGCGGCCCGTGCCGGCGCCGGTGAACCGCCGGCGTCCCCGGCCGCTTCGAATGACAACCTGTACGGCGCTCGCGTCTACAACATCCGCGACTTCGGCGCCAAAGGCGACGGCGCCACGCTCGATACCGTCGCGTTGCAGACCGCTATCGACGCCTGCAACCGGGACCGGGGCGGAACGGTGCTCGTGCCCGCCGGCGTGTTCGTCATCGGCTCCGTCGAACTGAGGAGCAATGTCACTCTGCATATTGTCGCCGGTGGCAAACTCCTCGGCAGTGGCGACGGCAAACAATATTTTGCCTCGGACAAAATCCCCCTTACCGGCGGATGGACAATGGGCGACGGCAACGTCGGCCTCCTGTTTGCCGCCAATGCCGAAAACATCACCGTCGAAGGACCCGGTACCATCGACGGCAACGGTGCGCAATTTCGACCCGCCACCCGCGGCGCCACGCCACCCTCGGGCGTCGGCGGCCATCGGCGTCCGTATCACCTCCTGTTTTATCAGTGCCGGAACCTCACCATCCGCGACGTGACCTGCATCGACGGCGCCTACCATTCGATTCGCGTCTGCCTGTGCATCGGGGTGAAGCTGGACGGTATCCGGATTCACAGCCGCATTCTGAGCAACAACGACGGTTTTCATTTCATCGGCAGCCAGTACGTTCACGTCAGTAATTGTGACGTGCAATGCGGCGATGACGCCTGCGCGCTGTTCGGCAGCTGCAAATTTGTGACGGTGACAAATTCCTCGTTCAGCACCCGCTGGTCGGTATTCCGGTTCGGTGGAGGCGAAGCGGAAAATATCACCGTCTCCAATTGTCTCATCTACGAGACCTACGGTTGTCCGATCAAGCTGCGCTGCTCCAGCGGTTCCCGGTTTGAGAACATGTCCTTCTCAAATATCGTCATGCAGAATGTGAGCGGTCCAATTTCCATCGGCCTGGGACCGATGCGGCCCGGGACCGGCGCGGACGGGCCGCCGGGGATCGTGCGCAACATTTCCTTCAACGGCATTCACGCCGTCGTATCCGGTCCCCAGCCGTTACCGCCTTACGCGGCCAGCCGCAATCCAGGCGAAATGTTATCCGGCATCATTCTTAACGGCATGGACGCCGGTTTCATTGAAAACGTCAGCTTCAACGACGTCCACGTCACCTTTCCCGGCGGCGGCACGGCGGAGCAGGGCGCGCGCCGCGACATCCCGAAAATTGCCGGCGAATACTACGCCATTGGTGTCCCGCCCGCCTGGGCGCTGTTCGCGCGCAACGTGCGGGGGCTGACGCTTCGGAATATGCGTTTTGAAACCACGACGCCCGATCTGCGACCGGCCGTGGTGTTTGATCACGCCACCGACGTGGCGATGAACGGGTTCAGCGTGCCGGGCAACCCGGGTGCCGAGTCGCTGCTGCGGTTCAATGAGACGCGGGAGGTCCTGATGAGCGCCGGCCGGGTGCTCACGCCCGCTTCGGTCTTTCTGCAGGTCGAAGGCGCCGGCAGCGGGGCGATTATGATCGACCGGGGCGATCTGTCCAAAGCCGCGACGCCGCTGGCGTTCAAGGCCGGCGCCACGGAACCATCCGTGAAATGGCGCGCCTGACCGCCGGGCAGCTTTCGAGCCTGCCGATGCGGGCGACTTTCGAGTCGCCTGGATGGAACCGGGAGGTTCCGTCAACCGGCGGACAGGAAAGTCTGCCCCACGTCAAGCGCCCCGCCGGGACGGTGCCCGGCGCTCCGGGTTCGGCGCCGGTCCCGGATTCGGATTCGACCTTGGCCGGTTTGTCGGTTAACCTGAATAAACACTTACCATGAACCTGAATCGGAAATTTTTTGTAAAGGCAGCGGCCGTGATCCTGGCCGGTGGACTGGTCACAACTTTGCCGGCCACGGCGGCCGACACCAACGACGCCGCGACCGTGCAGGCCGAGCATGACGCCATCGGCAACGCGCCCGTGGTCAAAGGCCGGCATACCACCAATCCGGACGCGCAATGGTATCCCGACGCCGGCCTCGGACTGTTCATCCATTGGGGTATCGCGTCGGTCAAGGGCATCAACATCTCCTGGTCCATGATGGGGTCGCCGGACGGCAAGCCGGCGCAGATCACGCCGAATGACTATTGGGCGATGGCCAAGGATTTCAACCCGCAACATTATGATCCGGACCGGTGGCTCAAGGCGGCCAAGGACGCCGGGTTTGTTTACGCGGTCCTGACGACGCGGCATCACGAGGGTTTCGCCCTCTGGCCGAGCGCCTACGGCGATTTCAGCACAAAAAATTACATGGGCGGCCGCGACCTGGTGAAGGATTATGTTGAAGCCTGCCGCCGGAATGGATTGAAGGTCGGCCTCTATTACTCGCCGCCGAACTGGTATTTTGAGCGCGATTACAAAAATTTCAGCCGGCAGAAAGGCGCGCCGCCGATCGGGCCGGACGGCCAGCCGCGCACCACGAAGAAGACCCCGGAAGAAACCGCCGCGCACACCAAAGCCTACGCCGCCATGGTCCGCGGTCAGATTGAAGAGCTGCTGACGCGCTACGGCAAAATCGATTTGCTCTGGTTCGACGGCAAGGTTCCCGGCGTGACCGGCGAGGAGGTCATTCCTGTCGAACGCATCCGCCAGTTGCAGCCGGGCATCGTCATCAACGGACGGCTCCATGGACACGGCGATTTCATCAACTATGAGCGGACGCTGACCACCGATAAAGCGGGCGACGGCTGGGCAGAATATTGCAACACCTGGACGCCGTACTGGCCGTATGTGACCGGTGCGAAATTCCGCGCGCCGGGATTCATCATCGGCCAATACGTGACGTGCCGGTCGCTGCACATCAATTATCTTCCCGATGTCGGCCCGATGTCCGACGGCCAAATGCCGGACGAGGTCTATCAGAATTTTGCCGTGCTGCGCGATTGGATGAAATTGAACGGCGAGTCGGTCCGGGGGGGCCAACCGTTGCCCGCCGGCGAATCCGCCAGCGTGCCGGCGACGGCGTCGGGCCGGATGCGTTACCTGTTTGCGTTGCCCAAATTCAAGAATAATGGTGCGAATGGGCAGGTGTACGAGGAGGATTTGCTGCCGCCGGAGGATGTCTCATTGACACTGAACGGCGTTGCGGAACCGGCGTCGGTGAAATTGCTCGGTGACGGCCGGCCACTGGTCTTCGGCTACAGCAACCGGACATTGACCGTACAGCTTCCCGCCGGCCGGCGCACCAAACTGGTGGACGTGGTCCAGGTGGTGGCGAAGTGGGCCGATCGTTGATGGGGGTGAAGCCTTATGGACTGCGGTGGGAAGCGCCCCGCTGCTTTTTTGATGTGATGAGTGCAGGTCCTGCCCAAAGGCGGTGTCGCGGCTGGCGCCCTGCCACCGCAGTCCAAACGGTTCCCGTTTTTGGTTGTCGTTCTAGCGCGGCGGGGTTGCTGTGAAGGTTTGGAAAATCTTTGCAAACGCCCAGGGCTCGGCGGTGCTGGGGACGGCGACGCGGTTGGTGGTGAAGCTGACCGTGCCGGCTTCGTTGGTAGTGGCAGTGACCACCCGCTTTTTGCGGGGCCGGGCGGCATCGTCGTTGATGGACCAGAAATGCAATGAGCAGACCCACGGCGTCCGGTCGGCAAACGCTCGCAGGGTTTTGGCGTCTTCCAGCCCGAAGACTTCATCTTTCGAACCGTTGTTGCCGAGACAGGGACAGAGGCCGATCTGAATGGCGGGATCGATTTTCTGAAGCTGGGCATAGGCGGCGTTGGCGGATTCCACTCCAAGCTGGCCTTCCGATTTTCCCCGGTTGATGAATTCCTTTCCGAAGTACATCACCATGATGTTCGCCGAGTGGACCTTGACGCCTTTTTTGACGGCATCGATCAATAACGCCCGGGATGCTTCCGAGAGCCCTTTGGGATCCACGGGCAGCGTATACGAGATGATGAGCCCGGGATTTTTCTTCTGCAACGCGGCCAGGACGGTGTTGCGGCGTTCGCTGTCCGCTTTGCCCTTGTCCAGGTTGTTGCCTTCCACATCGAAATCCAGCCAGGTGAAATGGTATTGATCGATGACCCGCTGGTAGGCGGCTTCGAGTTTGGCCGGGTCGTCGATGACGTTGGCGAGCTCTTTGCCGGCTTCGCCGCCGAACGACATGATGACGTCGCCGCCGCGCTGGCGGATGGCGTCGATCTGGTCCCGGTAGAGGTTCTGCCCGATGGGAATGCGGCCGTCCCAGGACGGTTCCGGATGGTAGACGGCAGTTTTGCCGTTGCCATCCTGCCGGGCGATGATGAAGGCCAGCGTGTAAAATTTCTGGCCGCACTGGTCGTCGCAATCGGTCAGTTTGAAGTCATCGCCCGCTCCGATGTACATGTAAGGGGCAAAGACCCGGGCCGGCCAGCCGGCGCGGGCGGGGACCAGGCTGAGCAGGGACAGGGTGAAGATGGCCAGGACAGTGGACGTGGTGGTTTTCATGGATTGAATTTGGAGGTGGCCACAGACTAGGGCGAGGCACGGGGACCGTCAATTTTCATTCGACCGGGGCGGGCGGGATTGTTAAGCTCGGCTTACTATGACACCGGACGATATTTTGCTGGAAGCGGAGGAGAAGATGGAAAAGACCGTGCAGGTGGTCATCAACGAATTTGCCGGCGTGCGCACTGGCAAAGCATCCGCTTCGCTGGTCGAAAACATCATGGTGGAGGTTTACGGTTCGCAGATGCGCATCCGCGAGCTGGCCGGCATCACCACGCCGGAACCCCGCCAGCTCGTCATCCAACCCTGGGACGCCACGTCGGCGCACCCGATCGAGAAAGCCATCCAGAAGGCGAACCTCGGGCTGAACCCGGCCGTGCAGGGCAAGATCATCCGTATTTCGTTTCCCGAACTGAGCCAGGAACGGCGCCACGAATTCGTCAAAATCACCAAAAAATTCGCCGAAGACGGCCGGGTGGCCATTCGCCACGTCCGCCGCGACGCGATGGAGCTGCTCAAAAAACACGCGCACGACAGCGGCATCACCGAGGACCAGGAAAAACAGGCGGAAAAGGATTTGCAGAAGCTGACCGATGATTACGTCGCCAAGATCGATCAGCACCTGGTGAACAAGGAAAAAGAGATCATGACGGTCTAGGGGTTGAAAAGTTCCGATTTACGCGTTGCGCGGGGTCATGCCCGTGGTGATGTTTCACAAACAAAACCTGTCTTAGTTTGCAATATTGGCCGGCGGCGAAGGCGCCGAGATGCGCCCAGCGACGCCCCGCGTCAATCGCAAATCGAGACCTCGAAAAACTTCCAGCCATCGTAGCGGCGGGTCGGCAGACCGCCGCAGTTCCCAAAGAAACGAGAGATGCGGCTCTCGGCCGAGGAGCCGCTACGCCAGTTTTGCAGAGGTCTCAAATCGTAAATCGGCTGGTCAGCGGGCGACGTTGTTGGTGGCCGGCGTTTCGAACAGCACCACCGTTTCATCGGGCCTGGCGTAACCCAGCTTTTCGCGGGCGAGGCGGGCGATGGTTTGGGGATCGTTGCGCAGGGCGTCAATCTGGGCGCGCAGTTGTTTGGATTTTTCCTCCTCCTGCTGAAGCTGGGCATCGAGCTGCAGAATTTTTGTCCGCATCCGCTCGTTTTCGTGGATGAGCGGCAGATAACACATCCCGATCAGCAGCAGGAAAGCAAGGACCACCAGCCCGACGACCACTTTCGTCAGCTTGCTCCAGATGCCGAGATCAACGTTCACCGGACCAGTTAAGCACGCGTGGCGCGGCGGTGGAAGCCGATTTTATTCTCCGGTCTCTTTCCACGCCTTCAATTTGCCGTCGGCGTCGAACGTCAGGCGCAGATAGCGGGCGGGAAAGTAGGATTCGGTGTACGTGGGCGTGAGCGGTCCAAAATAGCAGCCGGGTGACAAATAGTAGGGTTCCGGCGCCACCACCGTCTGGGCTCGCCGGGTCATCCAGTCGGCGACGATGCTGCCATCGCTCAACCGGGCGGATTTGTCCGGCGGACCGAGGTCCATGACGGCCTGGTCGTGGGTGTAAGTGCCGATCCGCGCCGTCCAATCAATCTTCGGCGTCGTCGCGCAACCGGCCAGTCCGAGAACCAGCCACAGCGCAACCAGCCAGGTGACCGGCCCGCGCTTCGTGGGCGTGCCCGCATTCATGTTATAAAATTAACGCCCCCGGTTTTGAATGCAACTCGGCTCTCGAAACAGCGCGTTGCGCTGTCCGGACGCCGGCGTGGGGCAGGCTTTCGAGCCCGCCGGTTTGGGCGACTTTCCAGTCACCCGGGACGGAACCGGGAGGTTCCACCAACCGGCAACAGGGATGTCTGCCTCACGGCGAGTGCAGCCAGCGCGGCGTCCCTGCCCAAAATGTGCTGGCGGCTGAAGCGGATTTGATTGTCAGGCCGCACGGAAATCAGTATTGCTGGGGTGCGTGATCAAGGCTCTCTATCTGATTTTGAAGCCGGTAACGACCTGGGAACGCATTTTAAAGGCCCGACGCAGTCCGGGGTTTCTCCTGGTAATCTACCTCATGCCATTATTGTTGCTGGCTTCGGCGGCGGAAGCTTATGGCCTGATGGTGTGGGGCCGGCACCAAACCGGCCTCCATCGTGTTCACAAATGGCTGGCGGGCGAAGCGGTGGTTTATGAAGCGGCGCGGATATTCATCACGCTGTCGGTCATCACTCTTTTCGCCGTCCTGATCAAAATGTTTGGGGACACTTTCCGCGAACGCAACACCTATCGGCAGGCATTTACGCTGGCCATCTACGGATTGAGTCCTTTGTTCCTGCTCCGGTTGGTGGAGGTGTTGCCCATCACATCCTGGGTTGCCTGGGCGGCCGGGATAGCGCTTTCGCTCGAGGTGATTTATCGGGGTGTTCCCAGTGTTCTGGAGCCCGACCCGCCCAATGCCATCGGATTGTTTTTTATCATCGCCATCGTGATATTTTCAATTACCGGCCTGGAACAGTTTATGACGTTCTGGTATCTGGCCGGCCATAGTCCGTCGCTGCAAACGGCGGTTTCGAACCTGGGAGCCAAATTGCCGTTCTGATCCCATGCCCGCGACGCCTGAACAAAATCTCCTCGCGGCCCTGGGGGAACTGGACGCGGCCGTCAAGGCCATGCCGGCGGCGAATCCCAAACCGAATCTGCTCCCGCTGTTCGCGCGCGTTGATGACCTGGCCAAACAACTGCCGCCCGGCACCGATCCGGCGCTGCTGCACTATCTCCACAAGAAAAGCTACGAGAAAGCACGCCTCTGGCTGCAGGGGCGCGATGCGGAAAACCAGGCGGGAAACTGCCGCCATGTCTAGGAAGTACGAAGCCGGAAGTGGGAAGGACGAATTCTGACTTCTCACTTCGACCTTCACCCTTCACACTTCCATCATGCTGGACGAGACCATTGCCGCGATTGCCACGCCGCTCGGCGAAGGCGGCCTGGCCGTCGTGCGCCTTTCCGGCCCGCGGGCGTTCGTCATCGCGGATCAAGCCTTTGTGCCGGTCGGAAAAAATTCCTCTAAACCGTCCGCCGCGGCCACCCACACGATCCAGTTCGGAAAAATCGTCCGGAACCGCGACGTGATCGACGAGGTATTGCTGGCCGTCCTGCGCGGCCCGCGCACGTTTACGCGCGAGGATACGGTGGAAATCACCTGCCATGGCGGTCTTTTGCCGGCCAAACTCGTGCTGGAGGCGGTCCTGGCGCACGGCGCGCGCCTGGCGGAGCCCGGCGAATTCACCCGGCGCGCCTTTCTCAGCGGCCGCATCGACCTGGCGCAGGCTGAAGCCGTCGCCGACCTGATTCATTCGCGCACCGAGCTGGCACTGGCCGCCGCCAACGAACAGCTCGCCGGCAAACTGTCGCAACGCATCAATACTTTGCGCGACGAGTTGATGGAGACGCTGGCGCATGTGGAAGCGCACATCGATTTTCCCGAGGAAGACATCGCGCCCGACACCCGGGACCAGTTGCTCCAGCGCCTGGAGCGGGGCGGGGCGTTCATGGACGAACTGTTACGCACGGCGAATGAAGGCCAGATTTTGCGGCGCGGCATCCGGGCGGCGATCGTCGGCCGGCCCAACGCCGGCAAGTCGAGTTTGCTCAATCAATTGCTCGGCCATGACCGCGCCATTGTTTCGCCGGTTCCGGGCACGACGCGGGACACGATCGAGGAGACCGCCAATATTCGCGGTCTGTCGGTGGTGTTCATCGACACCGCGGGGCTGCGGGACGCGCGGGACGCGATCGAACAGGAAGGCGTTCGCCGCAGCCGCGAATCGCTGGCCCGTGCCGAATTCGTCCTCCACGTGCTTGACGCGAGCGAACCGCTTACGCCCGCCGATGAAAAATACCTGACCGAGTTCGGCGATAAAAAACGGATCCTGGTGGTGAATAAAACCGATCTGCCGCGGAAGTTGGTGCTGCCGGGAAACGTAGGGCAGACGGCCCCGTCTGCCGGTTCGGGCGACTTTCCAGTCGCCGCCGAAGCCGGCCCGGCAAGTCTGGTCGGCGGCGGAAACGCCGGACCAGGAGGTCCGGGGAACCGGCAGGCTGGAAAGCCTGCCCTACACGTAATCGAGGTCAGTTGCCTGACCGGGCAGGGGATGGAAGCGTTGAAAGACGCCATCAAGGAACTGGTCTGGTCAGGCCAAATCACCGCCGGCATGTTGCAGGTGATGATCAACTCACGGCATCAGGATGCGCTGACCCGCGCGCAGGCGGCCACGCAACGGACGCTGGACGTGTTGCGCGCCGGGGAGACATTGGAACTGGCGGCGGGTGAATTGCGCATCGCCGTCAACGCCGTCGGCGAAATCGTCGGTAAAACGACGACGGAAGATCTGCTCGACTCCATTTTCAGCCGGTTTTGCATCGGGAAGTAATTTCAAAGAACATGACTGCGAGCCTCAAAAAACTGCCATCCGCTCAACCTTGCCCGCGTGAATTGCGAAGATTGAATGAATAGCTCCGTCAAACGTGTTGATTTTCTGGATCACCTCCGGGGCGTTGCCATCCTGGCGGTGTTGCTGGTCCATACCCTCACCCCGGTCTTCGGCTATGACGAGCTGCCGTGGGCGGGTTGGTTCCGGGACTTTTCTTCCCGTCCATTTTCATTCCTTTGTTTTTTTCCGCTGACTTTTGGGGAAGCCGGAGTCCCGATTTTTTTTATCGTCAGCGGGTTTTGTATTCATATGAGTTTTCAACAGCAGGGACAAAGATGGGGCGGCTTTTTCATCCGGCGAATTTTCCGCATTTACCCTGCCTATCTTGCCGCTCTGATTTTCATTGCCTTGCTCAATGCGGAACAGCTCCGGTGGAACTTCGCCGGTCAGGGAGCATGGCTGCAACTGTCGACCCATTTGTTTCTCATTCATAATTTTCATCCCCTGACCTTCATGGGAATCAACGGCTCCCTTTGGAGCCTGGCCATCGAAGCACAATTATATTTGCTGTATCCGGCGTTGCTGGTGTTGGTTGCCAGACTCGGATGGCGTCGAACCATGGTGATTCTTGCCGGATGTGAATTGTTGATACGTGGCACGGACGGTCTGATGCAAATGGCGGGAGCGGCAAACACCATGGGGGGACAAATCTCCGGATTATTTGCCCGCTCGCCGCTGGGTTACTGGTTCAGTTGGGCCCTGGGCGCTTTTATCGCTGATGCTTTTTTGAAAAAGCAACCATTGCCTTTTGCAAAAACTTCCCCGGGTTGGTGGCTGGCTTTGGCGATTGGCAGCTACTTTCTAAAACCACTGTATTGCTTTCGGTTTTTATTGTTTGCGGTGGTGACGGCAGTCTTGGTGAGCCGGCTTTTGAGCGGAGCCAAACTTGAAACCCGGATCCCGAAATTTTCCCTGGATCTTCTCCGAAGAACCGGTTTATGGAGTTATAGTATTTATTTATTACACCAGCCGCTTTTTCTTTTGTATTGCAATATCAGCAATTGGATTGTTCCTGAAGAACAACGTTCAGTCCCCGTGGCTTTCCTGCTGGTATTGGCCACCTTGTTGATCATCATTCCGTTCAGCATTCTGTGGTATAAACTTTTTGAACTCCCGGGCATTGCCTTGGGCAAGCAGATTATCCGGAAAGCCGACCTTCACCACCGGATCAAAGTTGAACCGGAAAGATCACCTGAGAATGCTCCCGGCAGGATGCCGAAGGGCCGTTATTGCCTGATGAGCGGTGCCTTGCTGGTTTTCATCGTGGGAAGTTTCCTGGTCAGTGCGAAACTGGTTCCGCCGGCTCCGGCCGAAAACAACAATCTGGCTTGGGCACTCGCCACCGACCTAGATGCAACCAAAAGAAATGGCGAGCTCGCCGTCAAGCTCGCCGAGGATGCCTGTCAACGGACGCATTACCAGGTAACCATCATGGTCGGGACTTTGGCCGCGGCTTACGCGGAAGCGGGGCGGTTTGACGATGCCGTTCTGACGGCGCAACAAGCCTGCAAACTGGCGGAGAAAAACGGGGAAACCAATTTACTCCGGAAAAACATGGAGTTGTTGGTCGGGTATCAAAATCACCAGCCGTATCGTGAGCGTCGGGCCGGCCCGCCCAGGTAAACGCCGCGGCGAAACAGGGATGCGGTTCACCGATAAAATGCCATCAGCGCGAGAACGACCGGAACGGCGATTCCTCCCAGCAGGCAACCGGCGGCGATTTTTTTGTGCCCGAACCGGAAGGCCATGATGAGGCCCAGCAAAATGGTGAACACCAGGCTGAACGCCATCGCCACCACCAGCCGGCGCATGTAAGCCGACGAGAGCGTGCCGGCTTTCAAAGCCTGGCTGGTGTGAATGGTGGACAGCCAGGCCAGAACGGTGTTGGTTTTGGTGTCCATTCCGGGCCAAGGCAGCAGATGCATCTGCCAGAGGCCGGAAACAGCGAAGAAGATGAGCAGGGGCGCAAAGACGCAGCCCAGATACAAATGCAGCTGGTGAAGTGTTTTCATGATCCCATTTTACCGGAAACCGGGACGGGAAATGTCAGAAACGAGTAAAAAAACGTAAAATGTCTGCCTGCCAGTTCAGGTGACAGGCGGGGTCACTTTGCCTTGGAAAATGACGTAGCCGCCAAGGTAACGAGGCGGACGCGAGCATCGAACTGTCCGCCTCCTCACGTCGGCGGCTACCACACCTCCACCGGCCCTTTGGGCACGGGGATATGTTCACGGGTCGTCGAAGCCGGATCCCGCATGAACGACGCCACCATCGGTTGGGGGCGGAAACGCGGCTGCAACTCACCGCTGGCATCGAGGAACTGCTGCCGCCAGCGGGTGTAGTTTTCCAGCACGGTCTGAAATTCCGCCCGTGTGGAAATCTGGACGACGCGCTTGTTGAATTCGTGGCACGGACCGAACCGTTTGGCGTACCACGGCGCCACCTTGCGGAACATCCGGCAGCCGCGTTGCTCGCCAAACACCTCGATCATCAGGTCCAGGTGCCGGCTCATGACCCGCACCCGCTCGGAGAAAGCCGGTTCGTAGCAGCCGGCGTCAGGAGGCTCTGATTTATTTTCGATTGCCGATCGCCGACTGCCGATTTCATCTGGAGCCTCCTCACGTCGGCTGCTGCCGGACAAAAATTCTAGCGTGTGCCGGAAGATCCATGGATTGTAAAACGCGCCGCGGCCGATGCTGACGCCGGCGCAGCCGGTTTCGTCCAGCATCTTTTTCGCCGCCGGTGGCGTGGTGATGTCGCCGTTGCCGATGACGGGAATGTGTCCGACCGCCTGCACGACGGCGCGGATGCCGGCCAGGTTGACGGTGCCGCCAAAGCCCTGTTCGCGCGTCCGGCCGTGGACGAAAATCGCCGCGACTCCGGCGTCTTCGAGCGCCCGCGCCAGGTCCGGCGCGGTCAGGTTCCGGTCGTCCCAGCCGAGGCGCATCTTGGCGGTGACGGGGATTTTCACGGCGTCGACCATGCCTTTGACCAGCGCGGCGGTTTTGGCCAGCTCGGTCATCATGGCCGAGCCGCCGCCCACGTTGCAGACTTTGCGGACCGGGCAGCCCATGTTGATATCGATCGAGGCGATGCCAAGGGATTCGAGCCGGACGGCGGCGTCGCGCATTTCTTCCGGCACGGAACCGAAGAGCTGGACCGCCAGCGGCGCATCGGCCGGGCGGGTCTCGATGAGCTTGAGCGCGTTCCGGTTTTTTTCCAGGAGCGACCGGGCGTTGACCAGGTCGGTGGTGCACAAACCGACGCCGCCGATTTCGCGTACGACCAGGCGGAAGGGCAGGTTGGTATAGCCCGCCAGCGGCGACAAAAACAGGTTGGACGAAAGCGTTAACGACCCGATTTGCATTGGCATCATTATAGCTTAATTAGTACATTGCGGAAGGCTGAATAGCGTGTTAGTTTGGCCTGCCAAAGGCAAAATAGAAGATCCGAGAGAAATCATGTTCGACGACGAACCGAATCAAAAAAATGGTGACAACCGGGGTCCACAAAAGCCGCCGGGCGGGCTGAAAGTGCCGCCGACGACCTGGCTGGCCTGGATTGTAATCATCGGCAGCATTGTGGCATTGATGCTGGTCCACAGCCGCATTACCCCGCAGCCCGGCACGTTGTCGGAACCCGAATTTCTGACCAAGTTCGCCTCCAACCAGATCGCCAGCGCGGTGGTCAGTTACAATCCCCAGACCCTGCCGCTGACCCAGATCACCGGGAAATATTTTCAGACCGACGACAAGGGAAATATCGTCAAGCCGCCGAAGGAAATTCCGTTCACGGTGGAGTACGCCTATCTGACCGAGGACATCATGAAGGAGTTTGTCCACTCGGACCGGATCACGATGACGCAGCCGAATGCGATGCTGATGAGCGCGCTGTGGACGATTGTGCCGTTCCTGGTCATCGGCGTCCTGTTCTGGTTTTTCTTCATCCGCCAGATCAAGATCGCCGGCAAAGGCGCGTTGAGCTTCGGCAAAAGCAAGGCCCGCATGCTGGCCAAGGAACGCAACAAAACCATGTTCAAGGACGTGGCGGGAATCGAAGAAGCCATCGAGGAGGTTTCCGAGCTGGTCGAATTTTTGAAGGACCCGAAGAAATTCCAGCGCCTGGGCGGGCGGATCCCCAAGGGCGTGCTGATGGTGGGGCCGCCGGGCACGGGCAAAACGCTCCTGGCCAAGGCCATTGCCGGCGAGGCCGATGCCTCGTTCTTCAGCATCAGTGGCTCCGACTTTGTCGAAATGTTCGTCGGCGTCGGCGCCAGTCGCGTGCGCGACATGTTCGAACAGGCGCGCCGCACGACGCCGTGCCTGGTGTTCATCGATGAAATTGACGCCGTGGGGCGCAGCCGCGGCCACGGTCTCGGCGGCGGCAACGATGAACGCGAACAGACGCTCAATGCGTTGCTGGTCGAGATGGACGGTTTTGACACGCAGGAAGGCATTATCATCATTGCCGCGACGAACCGGCCGGATGTGTTGGACCCGGCGCTGTTGCGGCCGGGACGCTTCGACCGGCAGGTGGTGGTGAATCTGCCCGACGTGCGCGGCCGCGAAGGCATTTTGAAGGTGCACGCCAAGAACGTGAAGCTGGCGCCGGATACGGATTTGTCCATCATCGCGCGCGGCACGCCCGGTTATTCCGGCGCCGAACTGGCGAATCTGCTCAATGAAGCGGCCCTGCTGGCGGCCCGGTTGAACAAGAAATCGGTCGGCATGGAAGAACTGGAAGAGGCGCGCGACAAGGTCCGCTGGGGCCGCGAACGCCGCAGCCTGGCCATGACCGACGAGGAAAAGAAATCCACCGCCTGGCACGAAGCCGGCCACGCGCTGGTGAACATGCTGCTGGACCATACGCACCCGCTGCACAAGGTCACCATCATCCCGCGCGGCCAGTCGCTCGGCTCCACCATGCAATTGCCCGAAAAGGACATCCTCAGCCGCCGGCGCAAGGAAATGTTCGACGATATCGCCGTGACCATGGCCGGACGGATCGCCGAGGAAATCGTCACCGGCGACATTTCGACCGGCGCGGCCATGGACATTCAGCAGGCGACGCACATGGCGCGCGCCATGGTCTGCCAATACGGCATGAGCGACAAGGTCGGCATGGTGCAATACGGCAGCGACGAGGAATTTGTGTTCATCGGGCGCGACATGGCGCGGACGAAGGTTTACAGCGAAAGCACGGCGCGCGAGATCGACGAGGAAATCAAGCGGCTCATCGACCAGGGGTACCAGACCGCCCACACGATCATTCACAACAACCGCAGCAAGCTGGAGTTGATTGCCAACGCGTTGCTCGAATACGAAACGCTCGACCGCGTCCAGGTCCTGGAAATCATCCAGACCGGCAAGTTTACTCCGCCGTCGCCCAAACCTCCGGGCGGGGTCACGCTGGGTGCGCCGGCCGGAACACCGTTGCCGGAGACCCCGGCCAAACCCGTGCCGCCGACATTGCCCGGTCTGGGCGCGCCGGCGCCGGCGCCGGTGTAGGGCGGACCCTCCGGCCTGCCGGTTTGCGGAACCTCCGTTCAGGCTTATGGACTGGCCGGCAGAGTGAAGCGACGACGGCGCCTTTTTGGCTGACGAGCGGTATCGAAAGGGAAGAAAGCGGTGTCGCGCTGCGCTTGCCACCGCAGTCCAAAATGTATCGTCAATTCACTTCCCCTTTTCCAGCGCCTTCAAATCCTCGGCCAGGAACTGGGTCACGTCCTTGAAGCGGGCGACGTTGTCGGGGTTGACCGCCATCAGCGTTTTATGCGCTTCCAGGCAGGTGCGGGTGATCTCCTCGTGAGACGGGTTGGCGGATTCCGTGGAAGTGGTCTGGACGTCGTCGGGCAGTTGCAGCGCGCCGGTGACGATTTTGAACAGGTCCAGCGCGCCGAGATTTTCGAGCAGCTCGGTGATGCGGGCATTGGGATTGAACAGCTCGATGCCGCGCTGGTCCGGCCCGGCGGTCTGGTTCATTTTCAGACCGAACCCGGCCAGCACCCCCAGAAACGTGCTGTCCATCAGCACGCATTCCGACAGGTCGATGAGGAAATGGTTGAAGCCTTTCTGGGCCAGCCCGTTGAGCAAACCCTTAAAATCGGGACTGAACGAAAAATTGGCGCGGCCGGAGACCCGGACACAGGCAAAATCCCGGCCCACCAGCACCTGCAATTTGGCGGATGTCGTTGACATTTTGAGTGGCTATTTCTGTTCAGGCCGCGGCAGCGGACGGCTGCACAATTTGCACCAGCGCCTGCTGCAACACCAGCGTTTCGTCCAGGCCGCTGGACACCAATCGCCGGTTGCAACGCAGCAACAGGTCCATGGCGCGGACCAATTCGCTCAGGCTGTATTTTTTCGCCTGCGGCAGCGCTTTGTAAAGCACATATGGATTCATCGCCAGGGGATTGAACCGCCGGTCGGACGGTAACTGCTCCACCGGCACCCGTTCCAGTTGCGCCTTGAACCGGTTGTAATCCATTTCCGGCTTGATCCAGCCTTCGCGCAACATTTCCTTCAGCAACAACATCGCGCGCACCTTGCCGATCAGACCGTACAGCAGGCCGATCTCCGATTTCTGCGAATCGGTTTTGACCCCCCACAATTCCTCGTCCAGCCGCCGGAGGAGGCGCGGCAGGTCGCGGTCGCCCAGGGCATCGCCCAGGGCAAACGCCCGCGCCGTTTTGTTGCGCGCGCAGACGGCCGCCACGTCGGCGACTTCAAGTGTTTTCCGGTCGCCGGCGAACAGGCACAATTTTTCCACCTCGTTGTCAAGCTGGCGCGGGTTGGGGCCGATCCGGCTGACCAGTTCGGCCAGGGCCTCTTCGGAAATATCTTTCCCGCGCGTGTGGACGGCTTTCCGGGCCTGGAGTTCCGCCCGTTCCACCCAGTCGCGGTCGTCCGCCGACCAGCCGGAGAAAACTTCCACCGTGCCGGTTTTCTCGACGGTTTTGAAAAAAGTTTTGCGCTTGTCCACCTTGCCGGCGCTGATCAGGAGCCGGACGCCGGACCATCGGAAATTCTTCAGCTCGGCGGCCAGGTCATTCAGGGCCGCGGTGACCGCCGCGGCCGAGGCGGCGCGTTCATCGCCGAAAAAATTGGCGTCGCGGAGCCAGACAACCTTGGCGGAACCGAAAAACGGAAGGGTGTTCAGCGCCTCGCGCAGGCGGGCGACGGCGGCCAGGGCCTCGCCGCTGTTGGCCACGGTGGCTTCGATGGTTTCGTGGTCCATGCCGCCGAGTTCGCCGGTCCATTGCTGGTACAATTGTTTGGCGCGTTGTTTGACGGCGAATTCGTCGTCACCGCAAATGAGAGCCAACGGGGAAGGGGTCTTGGCGGCAGGCATTTTACTCGGCTTCGCTGCCAGTCTCATTGATCCGGTTCAGCACTTCGCTCATGTCCTCGACCTGTTCGAACAGTTCGGAGGCGACAAAAATGGGTTTTTTCTGGGCGGCGGCGATGGCCAGGCAATCGCTGGGCCGCGCGTCCACCTCGACAATTTTCCGCGCCAGCTCGTTCTGCTGTTGGAGGATGAGCCGGGCGAAATAGGTGGAGTTTTTGAGATCGGTGATGACAACGCGTTCGACATTGATGCCGAAGCCCTGGAAAATCCGGTTGATGAGGTCGTGGGTGAGGGGACGTTCCTTGGGAGTCTGGCGCAGGAACATGCCGATGACCGCGCCCATCTGCGGTTCGACATTAATGACAAACACTTTTTCGTCATTGCCCACAAACAACGCACAACCACTGTTCGCAGGAAGGATTCCCCTGATTTGCACTGGTACGACGTCGTGCTTCATGGCCTGAATCTAAGCTGGTTTCCGCGAAATACAAGCCCCGGATGACAGGAAAGAGGAACCTTGACGGCACCGCAAACGTTCCCGAAGGCGATCCATCGATAAAGCGGCGCTCCGGTCCCGCAGTCCAGGCGCTTCGCGCAGACATCCAGAGTCGCCCGCAGTCGCGCAGCGTTTGGATTGCGGTGCTTCAGCATCGCTTTAAGAATGGCAAATCAATGGGTTTGGCCGCAACCGCAGGCGACGGCCGCGGCCTGGCCCGGGTCGTAATTCAAATACGTTCCCAGCCAGCGCTCGACGTCGGGCAGGGACAGTCCTTTGCGCACGTGATAATCCAGCACCTGATCGCGGCCGAGCTTGCCGACGGCGAAATATTTCGAGTCCGGATGCGCAAAATACAGCCCGCTGACGCTGCTGCCCGGCCACATGGCGTAGCTCTCTGTAAGCTGTATGCCCGTGTTCTTTTCCACGTCGAGCAGTTTCCAGAGCGTTCCCTTTTCCGTGTGGTCGGGGCACGCCGGGTAACCCGCCGCCGGCCGGATGCCGCGGTACTTTTCCTCGATCAAATCTTCCGGCGTCAGTTTTTCATTTTTGCCGTAGCCCCATTCCTGGCGGGCGCGGCGGTGCAGGAATTCGGCGAATGCCTCCGCCAGCCGGTCGGCCAGCGCCTCGGCCAGGATGGCGTTGTAATCGTCATGATCGGCCTTGAATTTCTCCACCAACTCCTTCAACCCGTGCCCGCTGGTGATGGCAAAAGCGCCGATATAGTCCTTCGGAGTTGAATGTTGAATTTTGGATGTTGAATGTTTGGGCGCCACAAAATCGGCGAGGCACCAGTTCGGCGTGCCATCGCCTTTCTCAATCTGCTGGCGCAGAAAATGGAACGTGGCCAGGACTTTCGTCCGCGCTTCGTCGGCATAGAGTTCCACGTCGTCACCGGCGCGGTTGGCCGGGAAGAAACCGTAGACGCCGCGCGGCTGGAGCAGGCGGCCGCGGATGATCTTTTCCAGCAATCCCCGGGCGTCGGCGAACAGTTTGCGGGCTTCCTCGCCGTGTTTCTCGTGCTGGAGAATTTTCGGATAGACCCCGCGCAATTCCCAGGTGTGGAAGAACGGCGTCCAGTCGATGAGCGGCACCAGGTCGGTCAACGCGACGGGCAGCAGCCGACGTGAGGAGGCTCCGTCCGGTTCTTTTTCGGAAAGAGTGGGCCTCCTGACGTCGGCTGCTACGGTGGAATCGGACGACAAAACCCGCGCGCCGGTAAACTCCGGTTTCGGCAGGTCGTCGTAGTTCAGCTTCGGCGCGTTGGCGCGGGCGGCTTCGAGCGGGACCAGCTTGGCCGCCTGGCCGGCGTGGGTGGCGCGGACGCGGTCGTATTCCTCGCGGATCTGCCGGGCGAACGCCGGTCGTTGTTCCGTGCTGACCAGGCTGCTGACCACGGGCACGGCGCGCGAGGCGTCGAGCACGTGGACCACCGGCTGGCCGTAACCCGGCGCGATCTTCACCGCCGTGTGCGCTTTGCTGGTGGTGGCGCCGCCGATGAGCAGCGGCAGTTTCAACCCTTCGCGTTCCATCTCCCGGGCCACGTGCGCCATTTCGTCCAGCGACGGCGTGATCAGCCCGCTCAGGCCGATGATATCCACCTGTTGCTCGCGGGCCGTCTGCAAAATTTTTTCGCACGGCACCATCACGCCGAGGTCGATGACTTCGTAGTTGTTGCAGCCGAGCACGACGCCGACGATGTTCTTGCCGATGTCATGCACGTCGCCTTTGACGGTGGCCATGAGGATTTTGCCGGCGCTTTTGTGCGTGCCGCCGGCGGCCTTCTTTTCCTCTTCCATGAAGGGCAGCAGGCAGGCCACGGCTTTTTTCATCACGCGCGCCGATTTCACCACCTGCGGCAGGAACATCTTGCCGGCGCCGAACAGGTCGCCGACCACATTCATGCCGGCCATGAGCGGGCCTTCGATGACGGCCAGCGGCCGGCCGTATTTGACGCGGGCTTCTTCGGTGTCCGGGTCGATGAAATCCACGATGCCTTTGACGAGGGCGTGGCTGAGGCGTTCCTCGACGGTGCCCTGGCGCCATTCCTGTTGCGCGGATGAGGACGCGGATGAGGACGCGGACGATTTCAGGCTCTCGGCGAATTTGATGAGACGCTCGGTGGCGTCGGGCCGGCGATTGAGGAGGACGTCCTCGACCCGTTCGAGCAGGTCTTTCGGGACTTCCTCGTAAACGGCGAGCATGCCGGCGTTGACGATGCCCAGGTCGAGTCCGGCCTTGATGGCATGATAGAGAAACGCGCTGTGCATCGCCTCGCGCACGGGATTGTTGCCGCGGAATGAAAATGAAACGTTGCTGATGCCGCCGCTGACTTTCGCGCGCGGGAGGTTTTCCTTGATCCATTTCGTCGCCCGGATGAAGTCGACGGCGTAATTTGCGTGCTCCTCCATGCCGGTGCCGACCGTCAGGACATTCGGATCGAAAATAATGTCTTCGGGCGGAAATCCGACCTTTTGCACGAGCAGATCGTAGGCGCGTTGGCAGACCTCGATGCGGCGTTCAAACGAGTCGGCCTGGCCGCGTTCGTCAAAGGCCATCACCACCACGGCGGCGCCGTAACGGCGGACCAGCTTCGCCTGTTTGAGAAATTTCTCCCCGCCTTCCTTCAGCGAGATCGAATTCACGATGCCTTTGCCCTGAAGACATTTCAGGCCGGCTTCGATGACTTCCCATTTCGAGGAATCCACCATCACCGGCACCTTGCAGATGTCCGGTTCGGAGGCGATCAGGTTGAGGAAACGCGTCATGGCGGCGACGCCGTCGATCATTCCCTCGTCCATGCAGACGTCGATGACCTGCGCGCCGTTCTCGACCTGCTGGCGGGCGATGGCCAGCGCGGCTTCGTAGTCGCCCGCCTTGATGAGCTGGGCGAATTTGGGCGACCCGGCCACGTTGGTGCGTTCGCCGATGTTCAGGAAATTGGAATCCGGCCGGACGGTGACCGCGTCGAGGCCGCTCAGGCGCAGGTGGGGTGCGACGGTGGGCACCTGGCGCGGCGGCAGGCCTTTGACGGCCTCGGCAATGGCCTTGATATGCGGCGGCGTGGTGCCGCAGCAGCCGCCGACGATATTGAGCCAGCCGTTTTGGGCCCATTCGCGGAGCTGGGGGGCGAGTGTTTCGGGCGTTTCGGGAAAACCGGTCGGCAACAGCGGGTTCGGCAGTCCGGCGTTGGGATACGCGCTGGCGTAAATCGGCGCCAGGCTGGAGAGTTCTTCGACCAAGGGGCGCAGTTCCTTCGGGCCCAGCGCGCAATTCATGCCGACGGAGAGCAGGGGAACGTTGGAAATCGAATTCCAAAAGGCCTCGACCGTCTGGCCGGTCACGCCGCGGTTGCTGCCGGCCTGGATGAAGGTGACGGAGGCGAGGATGGGGACATGTTGCGTGTTACGTGTTGCGTGTTGCGCGCCGATGGCCGCGCTGTACGGCAGGGGACTGATTCCGCGCTCGTCGAAAATGTTCTGGATCGCGAAAAATGCGGCGCGGGCGTTGAGGGTGTCGAAGATGGTCTCGACCAGCAGCAAATCCGCGCCGCCGTCCAGCAGGCCGTTGATCTGTTCGCTGTAGGCGCGGACGAGTTCGTCGTAGTTCGTGCCGCGCGCGCCGGGGTTGTTGACATCGGTCGAAATGGACGAGGTTTTGGTCGTCGGCCCGATGGCGCCGGCGACAAAACAAATCCGGCCCGGCTGGGATTGTTCAATCCGGTCCGCCGCCCGGCGTGCACATTCCGCGCCGGCCTTCGACAACTCATACGCCAGCGATTCCATCCCGTAATCGGCCAGGGAAATGGCCTGCGCATTGAAAGTGTTGGTTTCGATGATATCCGCGCCCGCTTCGAGATACTGTCGATGGATATCCTCGATGATCTGCGGCCGGGTGACATTGAGCAGGTCGTTGAGGCCTTTGAGGTCCTTGCCGCGCCAATCCGCAAACCGCCGGCCGCGAAAGTCGGCCTCGGTCAGTTTGCGCTGCTGCACCATGGTCCCCATTGCGCCGTCGATGATGACAATGCGCTCACGCAGGAGACGTTGCAGATGTTCAATCCGATCCGGCATAAATTCAGCCTGACTTCAGTCGGCGGATCCAAGCTATCGGAATTGTCCCGCCTGTGCAAGTTTAAAATCAACGTATCTTGATGGGATGATATGAAAAATAAAAATAAGGGTTGCACCGGAAAAATCGGGGTGATATAAACCGGACCTGGCAATCAGAAGCCAGCTTATCAGAGGAAACCCGTATGGAATGTCGTTTGTGGTCATTCCTGGCCGCTTTATTCAACGGCCGGCGCATCATTTCGTTTTTTACCTGGTTTTGCACGGTCGTGGTGCTCACCCTCGGCACTTCAAACGCGCCTGCCGCACCGCTGTCGATTGAAATCCTGAACGCCCAGTACAGCACGTACGTCCGTACCCTGTGCCCGAGCAACGGCTGGCTTACGCCTACCTTCAGAACCGCCATCTCGCCGTCGCCGGTCAGCGACGACCTGGTGGTGACCGGCACTCCGGGTGGCGGGGGCGAATCCAGGGCGAGTGCGGGTCTCTTCAGTGTGGAGTCGTACAGCGCGGTGTTTAACCAGAGCGGAACCGCCGCCGCGACAAATCAGATTGCCTTTTCCCCATTGAGTGATCAGACGCAAACGTTGTCCCTGTTGTTCTCCTCGGATTTTAGATACTATTTCGGTGAAGGCTCAGTCGAGTTGTTTGATCTGACTGCGAACACCGAGCTGTGGGATTACGGCTGGAGCGGTTACAGCGGGACGGTTCCCTGGACACCACCTGAGGGGGGTTATGGGCCTTCATCGGCTGAATTGGATCCAGTAACACCTTTTTTATCGTCTCACACGTACCTGCTCACGATGATTGTGGGCATTAATTCGGCCAGCGATACGGACGAAGCAATGATTCAGTTGCAAGGTCTGGAGGCCGTGCCGGAACCGCGAATTGGCTGCCTGCTGGTCCTTGGTTTGGGAGGATTGGCCGCATTTCGACGCAAGGTGTTTCAAACCTGAACACTGGTGCCAAAGGAACGGCGGAATCACGCCGAGCCGCAATCGGCCTGAGGCGCGGAACTGAGGTTAAACCGGTGCAAATACCGACCCAGGCACAGTTCTGCCTGTTTTACAGCGGTTTTGGGCTCAGAAAAAACAATTTAATCTAATTTTGTTTTTGATACAGCCGATTTTGGCTTTTCCGGCTTCGTTCGTTGACACTCTCCGGCGGTTTGTTAGATTCGGCCCGCTTCATTTCAGCGGAATTCCCCTGCGAGAGTGATAGCGTAACAACTTTGGAATTGGACTATTTATGGCAAAAGCATCGAAATCCGACAAATACGTTTACCTGTTTGGCAACAAAAAATCCGACGGCAACGGCACCATGAAGCCGTTGCTCGGCGGCAAAGGCGCCAACCTCGCCGAAATGTCGCGCATCGGTCTCCCGGTGCCTCCCGGCTTCACCATCACCACCGAGGTCTGCACCTATTACTACGCCAACAAGAAATCCTATCCCAAAATCCTCGACGCGCAGGCCAAAGAAGGCGTCGCCCACATCGAACAGATCATGGGCACGAAGTTCGGCGATAAGGCCGCCATGCCGCTGCTGGTCTCCGTCCGTTCCGGCGCCCGCGATTCGATGCCCGGCATGATGGACACCATCCTCAATCTCGGTCTCAACGACGAAACCGTCCTCGCCCTGGTCAAGGCCACCAAAAACGAACGGTTCGCCTGGGATTGTTACCGCCGTTTCATCCAGATGTACGGCGACGTTGTCATGGGCGTCCAGAAGCGCGCCAACGAGGATCATGAGCCGTTTGAGGTCGTCATCCACGGCCTCAAGCACGACCGCCACCACAAGGATATCGAAGACACGAAGATGACCGTCAAAGATCTGCAGGAGCTGGTCAAGCGGTTCAAGAAACTGATCAAGGACCGTACCGGCAGCGAATTTCCGCAGGACCCCTGGAAGCAGCTCTGGGGCGCCGTCGGCGCCGTGTTCGGTTCCTGGATGAACGATCGCGCCATCGTCTACCGCCGCAAATACAACATCCCGACCGAGTGGGGAACCGCCGTCAACGTCCAGGCGATGGTGTACGGCAACACCGGCGACAACTCCGGCTCCGGCGTGGCCTTCACCCGCGATCCGGCGACCGGCGAGAAAGTGTTCTACGGCGAATTTCTCATCAATGCCCAGGGCGAAGACGTCGTCGCCGGCGTGCGCACACCGGAACCGGTGGCGCAGCTCAAGAAACACATGCCCGGCGCGTTCAACGAGTTGGAGAACATCCGCAAGACGCTCGAAACGCATTTCAAGGACGTCCAGGACTTCGAATTCACGATCCAGGACGGCAAAGTGTTCATGCTCCAGACCCGCAACGGCAAACGCACCGGCCTCGCCGCCGTCCGTTTCGCCATTGAAATGGAGAAGGAAAAGCTCATCGACTGGAAGACGGCCATCAAACGCGTGCCGGCCGACCAGCTTGACCAGGTGCTGGCGCCCGTGTTCGACCGCAAGGCGGTCAAGGCCGCCAAATGCATCGCCAAAGGCCTGCCCGCCGGCCCCGGCGCAGCCACCGGCAGGATGTATCTGAACGCCGAACGCGCGGTCGCGGCGGCCGAGAAGGGCGAAAAAGTCCTGCTGGTCCGCAACGAAACCTCGCCGGAAGACCTGCGCGGCATGATCGCCGCCGAGGGCATCCTCACGGCCAAGGGCGGTGTCAGCTCCCATGCGGCGCTGGTCGCCCGCCAGATGGGCAAGGTCTGCGTTTGCGGCGCCGCGGCGCTGCAGATCGATTACGCGGCCAAAACCATGACCGTGGACGGCAAGACGTACAAGGAAGGCGACTTCCTGTCGATCAGCGGCACGGTGGGCGAAGTTTACCCGGGCCAGATCCCGACTGCCGCGTCGGAAATCGTCCAGGTGCTCGTCGAAAAATCGCTCAACGGCAAGGAAAGCCAGACCTATCAGAACTTCCAGAAACTCATGGACTGGTGCGCCAAGGCCACCCGCCTGCAGGTCCGCACCAATGCCGATACGCCCGAGCAGACGGCCAATGCCGTCGCGTTCGGCGCCAGCGGCATCGGCCTGTGCCGCACCGAACACATGTTCTTCGAAGGCGACCGCATCGACGCCATGCGCGAGATGATTCTCGCCGACACCAAGGACGACCGGAAGGCGGCCCTGGCCAAGATCCTGCCATATCAGCGCGAGGATTTCATCGGCATGTTCAAGGAATTGAAAGGCCTGCCGGCGACGATCCGTTTCCTCGATCCGCCCCTGCACGAATTCCTGCCGCACGAAGATGCCGCGCAACGGGATCTCGCCGATAAAATGGGCGTGTCGGTCGAGAAGATCAAACAGCGCGTGAAGGAACTGCACGAGTTCAACCCCATGCTCGGGTTCCGCGGCTGCCGGTTGGGCATCGTCTACTCGGAAATCTCCGAGATGCAATCGCGCGCGGTGTTCGAAGCCGCCGCCGCGGTTCAGAAGCAGGGCATCAAAGTGAAGCCCGAAGTCATGATCCCGCTGGTCGGGTTCAAGAAGGAACTCGATCTCCAGGTGGAAGTCGTCCATCGCGTCGCCCAGGAAGTCATGACCGAGAAGAAAGTGAAGCTCGATTACATGGTCGGCACGATGATTGAAGTGCCGCGAGGCGCGTTGACGGCGGATGAGATCGCGCAGACGGCGCAGTTCTTCAGCTTCGGCACCAATGACCTGACGCAGACCTGTCTGGGCATGAGCCGCGACGATTCCGGCTCGTTCCTCGGCGCGTACCAGGAACACGAAATCATCAAGAAAAACCCGTTTGCCACCATTGACCAGACCGGCGTGGGCCAGTTGATCAAGATCGCCGTGGAGAAGGGCAGCAAGACCCGGCCCGGTATCAAGCTCGGCATCTGCGGCGAACACGGCGGCGACCCGGACAGCGTGAAGTTCTGCCATCGCGCCGGGCTCACCTACGTGTCGTGCAGCCCGTTCCGCGTCCCGGTGGCCCGCCTGGCTGCCGCGCAGGCCGCGCTGGAAGACGACGGGAAGAAATAATTTGGTGGGGACGCGCTGCCGCGCGTCCCAGAATTTGGGCGGCGCAGCAACGCCGCCCGACCACACGCCGCCCGGGAAACCGGGCGGTTTTTTATTTGCGCAAGTCGTCGGCGAATTCGCCCAGTTCCTTTTCGTTCAGGTCCGACACGACGCTGTAATGCAGGCTGCCGGCGTTCCACTGCATCACCGCGTAACCCCGGCGCAATTCCGTCCGGCGCGCCGTGTCAGGTTTGTTTTCCGGCCAGACAAAGACATTGATGAAGTGTTTGTTCCGCTGATAAACCAGCGCCGCCACGGTCCGGCCGTCGAGATAGTCCAGCCGGCCGCCGACGAGCGGGAAGCCCTGCGCGGCGAGATCCCTCACCTCCGGCGCGAAATCCAGTTTGCCGTTGAACCACGGTTTGACGGTGTGTTGATCGCTGGAGACGACGTCGGTGAGATGCCCGGCCATCAACGAACGCACGTGGCCGGCGATGAGGTCGTCGGTCAACCGGTCGCCCGGCGAAATCCCGGCCGGCGGCAGCGCCACCATGAACAGCGCGCCGGCGGCCGCGCCGATCATCAGCCATTGCCAGGACCAGGGCCGGCGCTCACGCGGCCGCGGGCGGGGTTCGGTGTTGACGCCGGCGACGTCGCGCCGAATCCGTTCGCGCAGGGCCGGCGGCGCCGGATGGGCCAGGTTGCCGGACCGCAGGGCGGAACGCAGTGACAGAATCGAATTCCGCAGGGTGGCGCAGGCAGGGCAGGTGTGAAGATGTTTTTCCACGTCCAGGCTCCGCACCAGGTCGAGTTCGCCGTCGGTGTAGGCGTGGAGGAGGGGATGCATTTCGGCGCAGTTCATTTCCAGTCTCCTTTCCGGCTGAGACACTGTTGCAATTGCCGCCGGGCGCGGGCGAGGCGCGACATGACGGTGCCGAGCGGTGCGTCCACCACGTCGGCGATTTCCTTGTAGGCCAGGCCCTCCAGTTCGCGCAGGACGATGACTTCGCGAAATTCCGCCGGCAATTGCTCCAGGGCGGTCTGCAGCACCTTCGCGTCGGCGCCCGAGAACGCTGCCGACGGGTCGGGTCCGGCCGGGTCCTCGATTTCCTGGAGCTGATCCTCATTCACGGGAACGATCGCGTCGGGCCGGTTTTTTTTCAGCCAGGTGCAGGCGGTATGGCGGACGATCGTCAGCAGCCAGGAACGGCTGTTGCCGCCGCGGAAACCGCCGAAAAAACGAAAAGCGCGCAGCGACGCCTCCTGGGTGATGTCTTCGGCGTCGTGATCGTTCCCGGCCAGCCAGCGGGCCAGGTTGTAGGCGGCGTCGAGGTGCGGCAGCACCACCTCGTCGAACTGCGCCGGCGGGTCCGTTGCGCTCATGATCTGCATTTCATTGGAGTCCAGACCGCGCGGCAAGCGATTTTATTCCCGCCGGAATTTATCTTTCGCCCGCCCGGTTGGAATCGTTGAAAGGAACCATTATGAAAGAAAAAATCATTCTCCACGATCATCATCACGACGGCGTCGACCGGCGCGGGTTTCTCGAATGCATGGCCTGGGCCGGTACCGGCATGCTTTGGACGGTTGCCGGCGGGTTGCTCGGTTCCGCGCTCCTGCCGCGGCGGGCCAGCGCGGCGGATGCCGGCGGTACTGTTGCCCGGACCGGGTTCAGCTTCGTCCAGATCAGCGATTCGCACATCGGTTTCAGCAAGGAGGCGAACCCCGATGTTGTCGGCACGCTCAAAGAGGCCATCGCCCGCATCAATGCGCTGCCCGAACCGCCGGATTTTGTCCTGCACACCGGCGACCTGACGCACTTGTCCGAAGCGGAGGAATTCGACACGCTCGAACAGTTGCTGAAAGGAGTGAAGACGTCGCAAATCCTGTACGTGCCCGGGGAACATGACGTCATCGGCGACAACGGCAAACGGTATCTGGCGCAGTTCGGCAAAAACACGCTGGGCGGCGGGTGGCACAGTTTCGACCACAAAGGCGTCCATTTCATCGGCCTGGTCAACGTGATGGACATTCACGAAAACGGCCTGGGCGCGCTGGGAGCCGATCAACTGGCCTGGCTCGATGCTGACCTGAAGGATCGTTCGAGCGAGACGCCGATCGTGGTGTTCGCGCATATCCCGCTCTGGACGGTTTACCCGCAATGGGGTTGGGGCACGGACGACGGGGCGCAGGCGCTGGCCGGGCTGAAACGTTTCGGTTCGGTGACCGTTCTGAACGGCCACATTCATCAGACGATGAAAAGAGTGGAAGGTCACGTGACGTTTCACACGGCAATGTCCACGGCGTTTCCGCAACCGGCGCCCGGTCAGGCGCCGAAGCCTGGTCCGATGAAGGTGGAGGCCGGCCGGTTGCGCGATCATCTGGGGATCACCGAAGTGACGTATGTTGAAAACAAGAGTGCGCTGGCGGTGGTGGATGCGACGCTGGCCTGAGGCCGCCATGCCCTTCCGCCTCCCGTCGGCGATGTTGGCTGGCCTGATTTTGGTTTCCTGTGTGCAATACCATTCGTCAGATCAGGACGCTCAGGATTCACCCGTGCGTGTCCAACAACCAGCCAGTCCGGCTCAAACCGTTGCGGGCCGCCGGCTGTTTCTGAAAAACTGCGCCCACTGCCACGGCAGCGATGCCCGGGGCGACGAAGGTCCTGATTTGCATGGACTAATCGAGTCCGACGAATGGATCGCCCGTCGGATTCGCAACGGGGTGAAAGGACAAATGACAGCCTTTGGAGATAAACTCTCCGCCGACGATATCGGCACGCTTATTGCATACCTTCGGGCACTGAAATGAACGAAAATCAGATGATCCAACCGGAAATCAGGCCTCCGGCTGGTGCCAATATCGGCATCAACCCGGCTTTAATTAAAATCCGCCGGAAGGTCGGCCTGACGTTTGTCCTCGCTTACCCGGTCAAAGTCCCGGTTGGCCGTACCGCCGCGCCGGCCGCTCCCGCCCGGAAAGCGAGGAAGAATTCCGTGAAAGCAAAGCCCGCCCGGGCCGCTTGAGGCGTGGCGGCGAAGCCTGGCGCGGGACATGAACCAGCCGGACCCCGCTTCCGTCTCCTGAGATTGTTCAAGGTCTGCCCGCGGGCGCTTTCATCGCAGCGCGGAACAAAAACGGATTCAGGGTGATGGAAAACAGCGCGCCGGCCAGGATCAGGTTCTGCGCTTCAACCGGAAGAAGACCCAGCTCCAGCCCCAGTGCGGCGAGAATAAACGAAAATTCCCTGATCTGCGCCAGCGCGGCGGAAATGGTCAGCGCTGCGGACAACGGCTGCCGCAGGGCCAGCATGATCCCGAACGCGGCCGGCGATTTGCCCGCCAGGATGATCAGAACAACCGCGAGGACGTGAAGCGGTTCCCGGATGAGGATGGTGGGATCGAACAGCATGCCGACGGCGACGAAGAACAGGACGCCGAAGGCATCCTGCAGCGGTTGCAGGCCGGCGGCCGAGCGGCGATAAACCCGCCTACAAAGGCAAAGGCCAGGCCGATGGCCATCAGGGCGATCAGCGGCGTCTCCTCGTGCATGGCGGCACCGTAGGGTTTGGCCTTCCCCGCCGCAAGACCGGCCGGCCGGCAATCCGGGAGCTTTTCTTTGTCACCACTAATCCTTTTTTTGGTGCGTATAAGGTGGTATGATAAAAATTGAAATGACACCTTCCGACAGGCTCGACGATGCCACCCTGGTGGCCGACAGCCTGGCCGGTGACCGCGATACGTTTCGCCAAATTGTCGAGCGGTATCAGAACCTGATTGTTTCTCTGGCCTACAGCGCCACCGGCGATGTCAGCCGGAGCGAGGATCTCGCGCAGGAAACCTTCGTGACCGCCTGGAAAAAGCTGGCCGAATTGCGCGAGCCGGACAAGCTGCGGCCGTGGTTGTGCGGCATCGTCCGTTTTCTCATCAGCAAGGAATTCCGGCGTCTGGACCGCGAGCCGGCTCATGCCGCCGAGACGCTGGCGGCGGCGGAAGAACACCCGGCGCCGGAGCCGCCGCCGAGCGAACACGCCATCAGCCGGGAGGAACAGGCGATCCTCTGGCGTTCCCTCGAACGGATTCCGGAAACCTATCGCGAACCGCTGGTCCTGTTTTACCGCGAACACCAGTCCGTCGAGGTCGTCGCGCAGCAATTGGAACTGACCGAGGAAACCGTGCGGCAGCGGCTGTCGCGCGGGCGGAAGCTCCTGCAGGAGGAAGTTCTGGCCTTTGTGGAAGGCGCCCTGGAAAAGACGGCGCCGGGGACAACTTTCGCGGTGGCCGTGCTGGCCGCTTTGCCGGTGGCCGTTACGTCGGCCAAAGCGGCGTCGATTGGCGCTGCCGTGGCCAAGGGCGGGACGGCAGCCAAAGGCATGGCTTCACTGGCCGGCCTGGGCGGTTTGCTGGCCATGATCGGCGCCCACGCGTTTTCCTGGAAAACGATCGTGGACGATTCCAAATCGCCGCGGGAACGGCGACTCGTAACCCGGATGGCGCTGCGTCAGGTGATTTTTTTTGCCGTGTGCCTGTTGGGGATAACTTTCCTGAGCATCCGGATGCTTTCCCGACCATGGACCTTTGCGACGGTGCTGGCCCTGATGTTGTTGGTCATAACCGTTAACGGCGTCCTGGTAATGCCTTACCTGTTCCGGAGGCGAATGGAGATCCAGATGCAGGATGGAACGTTCACTGAAACGATGGAGGCAGCGGAGCGGCGGATGGACCGGATATTGCGTTCGGAAAACGGCCTGCCGGATGAAAGCCCGCCGGGAATGTCCAAAGCCGATGCGACTCGGCGGACGATCAAGCTCTGCATCCCGTTCCTGATCATGGTGGGAATCGCCATCGTATTCCTGCCCTGGAAACAACACGGGTGGCGGAGCGGCACAGTGATTGCCGGAAATGGGTTGATACTGGCGTGGTTTTTTTTCAGAACCCGGAAACAACTGAGATTTCCAAACCCATCGAGAACTTCACGAAGTCCGGCGTTCATCCTGTTCGTCAAGACTCCACTCATTCTGCTGGGTGGCGGTCTGCTGGGCGGCGCATTGGGGTACGTGCTGCCTTCGTTTCTCTACCCGGGCTCGACAAAAACGGCCATTCACTGGCCGACGTGGCTGGGTCCGTTTGGTGTCTGCCTGGTGATCGCCCTGGGCATGTATGCCGTTTTCATTGCCTTGTTCTCCGGAACGCTGGCAAGATTCCTGCCGCAATGGAAATGGCTCACCTGGCTGTCCGACCTGCCGTTGCTGCAATCGCTCCAAACCATGGGCCGGGAGCCGGGTGCTGTCCTGGAGAAGACCTACGCCCCGCTGGCCGGACAAATCCGGCTCGATCCCGACCGCCGTGTGCGGTTGAAGGAGCTGGTGCTGAAACGGACGATGGTCGGTGTGCGCGCCGGCCTGTCGCTTATGGGCCGGCTGGATGCGGAGAAACGGGCGGCCGGGGCGGAAAAATTCAAGGCGGAAACGGACGGTTACAACGCGCAGATCCGGGAACTGCTCGGCGACGCGGATTACACAGTGTTTCAACAATTCGAGAAAACCATCCCTGACCGGGAATTGCTCAGCCAGCTCAACGCGCAGTTGGGCAAGACCGCCGCGCTCAGCCCGGCACAAGAGGCGGAGTGGCTGCAGGCATTGACCGCCGCGCGTGAACAGTTCCCCTGGACGACCGACCAGGGTCGGCGAAACTGGGGAAATACCGACCTGACCGGCCAACTTACCGAAGACAACTTCAACGCATTCGTCCGGGAAGAGGAGCAATTCGACCGGCAATTTCTGGTCCGGGCGCAACCGATTTTGCGCCCCGAACAACTCCGCGCTTTTGAACGAGTCCAGGAACGCCGTCGCCGGTTGCAGGCCGCCCAGCACAAATTGGCCGCGAAATTGTTGTTCCGGCGATAGTTGCTGTCAGTCAACCGCTGTCGGCCCGGTGGTCGCCCGCAGCGGCCCCCGCAAATCTTTGGACGGTATGCCGCGTTTTTTGGCCAGCGGATCGATATACCACCGGTACCCGCCCAGTTCGGAATAAAACAGGTAAGGCGAATTGTCCTTCCACCACTTCTGCCAGGCATCGGCACCGGCGTCGGTACCCGGTCCCTCCGGCGCGTAACGGGCCAACACCGTGGCGGCTGCGGTTTTCGTTTTTTCGACCCGCAATGCCGCGATGGCTTTCGGGAGAAATTCCGGCGAATCGAACGTCAGGTTCAATGCTTTTGCCTCGGCGTCCACCTCCAGGAGATTTTCGGCATTGGGGTGGATCCACGGCCGTTGGGCGGCGAGCCAGGCCAGGGCATTGGTCGGATTATGCCAGTCGAACGACGCCAGGGTAGTGGTGGTGAGCACATTGGTTAATTCATCCTGCCAATGGATGAGATAGTTTTTCAGGCTGTTGCGGCTCACCGCGATCCGGTCGGGTCCAAACACCGACAGGCAGACATCGATCGGCCGGTCTTCAGTGAAGCGGCTGATATAAACGATGGCATTCACCAGCATCGCGCGGCCGGCGGCGTTCAATTGGGCCGGCGATTGTTCAAAACCGAAATGCAGCAGGTCGCCCTGGCGCCAGAACGCCGCCGAACGCGGCGTCTGTTCGTTGATGCCGCCGCTGAATACCTCCACGTCCGGCATGTCCGCAAATTGGAAATAATGCGATGACCAGCCGCGCGCGTAGTCGTTGATGACGGTATGGTAACTCCGGATGCCGTCGACCAGCGGCAGGACGGCGATGGTGGTGTTGGTGCCCAGTTCATGCTCGAATTGTTCCGGTGTGGGGATGTTGGTGGTGGCGTGGATGTCCACCTTGAGGGGCGAGTTGAAGATTTCGTGCGGGCGCAGGTCATAGGCCACCGGCGCCAGGCAGGTGCAGCCGGAGCCGCCGTGCATTTTCCAGGCCACGGCCAGGTTCAGTCCGGCGCTGCCCAGCAACACGGCCGGTTTTTTCCAGTCTTCGCGTTTGCCCAGGGGCGCGCCGTCCAGCCAGGCGTCGCGCATGGTTCCGCTCTGAGGCCAGTCGAGCAGCACCACGTCAAAATCATCCGCCTGTTTCGGCTGGAACCGGTCGCGGGCCACCGTTTCAACCCGGGCGAAATGTTCCTTCAGGAACGGCCCAAACTCATCCGGCCGCTGACCAATGTATAATACCCGCAACGGCAACATCGTCTCCGCCGCCGGCAACACGTTGGTGAAAACCAGTGCCGAAACGAGAATCAGAAGCATCTTTTGCATAGCGCAGTTCCATGATTGGTTCAGGGCGACTCTAGGCCGGTCAACCGGATGCGTCGATGAGAAAAAAGCCGGACGCGCCGGCCCGCCGTTGGTTGTGCGTTTTTTGCGGCGGACCGGTTTTTGCGCCTGCCTGTCGCGTTCCCGTTTGCGATTGGCTGTGCGGAGGCGGTCGGGTTTAAACCGCTTGAGCGGGCGCCGGCGCCGCCGGTTCCGGTTCCGGCTGGTCCAGGCGCCGGATCAACAGCCGGGCAATGCCCGCGAGAAAAAATAGTCCGCACAGGTTCAGATACAGGCTTTGCCGGGACCAATCCAAACCGGCCACACAGGGATAAACAATGCCGAACAGAAGCGTCTGGGCGGCCAGCCAGTTGCCGATGCCGTTCACTGCGCGTCGCAGCAGCCACGCCAGCAATAGAAACAGCGGCAGCAGGATTACCGCCGCGCTGCCCCAGAAACCGAACAGCAGATCGCTGAAGTCCGCCAGCAGACCGTAGCCGAAGGCCGTTGCCGTGCCGAACAGGATCGCCAGCGGCACGGGGTGGCGCGCCGGAGCCAGCGTCAATGCCAGCGTGAACAGGGAAACCAGCAAAAGCCAGGCGCGTTCGGTTTCGCCCAGAACCGCTTTGGTGGTTTCACCCGGCTGCGGAAGTTGCGGCAGCGCAATGCCCATGCCTTTGTCGGTCAACGCGTGGTCCAGGCGATAGGTCAGCCGGCTGCCCGGGCCGTCGATGGACGGTTTAATCTCCGTGGGTGTCATGCAGCCGTCGGGATAATTGAGACGCGCTTTCGGCAGATCGGGCAGGGTCAATGCCAGGGTGAAGTCGCGGATTTCGCGCGATTCGGCCACATGGAAATACCAGTACGAAAGCCCGCGGCTTTTGAAGCCGATATGGAAATCCATTGCCTGGGTCGGTTGCAGCTCGAGCGCGATCAACAGGCTGCCGTCCTCGATCTGCATCTGCGGCAGAACGTCGCGCCCGTCGAGCGTCGCCGTCAGGCCGTCGTACATCGCGCCGGCGGCGGGCAGAGGAAAGGTCAAATTAGCCAGTTGCGGCGTGTCGGCCGGGTTTCGCAGTTTCCAGGCGAAACGGCAATCGGTTTCGTAACCGTCATAGAAGGCGGATCCTTTTTTTCGCGGATTTTGCTTCAGGGTTATCTCGTGATTTTCCGCGACGAACGGATTGCCGGTGGCGGGATGATGCACCGTTTTCTTCCGCAACAAAGCCGGCTTGGAGGGGTCCTCGGATTCGATGCGTTCGGTGATTTCCTCGTTGGTGTAGATTTCGAACCGCAGTTCGCCCTGCTGTTGTTCCGAGCCCCAGATGGTCTGGACAGCGTTGTAGTTGGCGCGGGTGATGCGGCCATGGGTGCGTTGAAAATTCTCCTCCGACTGGCGGAGGTAGATGCGCAGGACGGAGATGGTGCCGGCGAGGAACAGCACCAGCAGCAGCGCCCACAGCAACCGGCCGGCCTGGTGATACAACATCCAGATCAGACTGCGGCCGGAGCCGCCCGACGCCGATGCCGTCCGGCCGGGCGGGAACAGGGCGGTGAGAAAAACGGCGAGCAGAGCGGCGCCGAGGAACAGGGCGATGAGGGGTTCGACATCAGCCAGGTCGCTCGCGCGGCCCAGCAGTTTGGTGGCAATTATTTTCATAGCGGGTGTTTTGGGGAATGGACCCGCGGACAACGCCGGGAGGCGCGAAGACAGGGGCAAAAGTGAACGCCAACAGCTCGATCATATCCGCAAACGTTTCGTGCTCCGCGAAATCCGCGGGCAGGGTTTCAGTTGGTGCCGGGGCGCCGCCAAAAATCGGAACGACTGGACCAAAGGCGCGTCACGACAGGAATTTACTGGGCACCGCCCACACGGGCGGCGTCAGGCAGGATGAGGAACGGCGTTCTTTGCAGAACGCAGGGCGATTGAAATCCCGTTTGGCGGATTTGTCCACAACTTTCTGCAAGGTGACTTGAAATTCCCGGCCGGGCCGGGGCTTGTGATTTGGGCTCGATTTTATAATTTGCCGTTCCACCGAAAGTGGCTAGACTCGCCTCACATTCAGCGAAGGAAAATATTATGAGAAATAATGGAATAAAACTTATTGCCGCCGCACTGACCCTGGCCGCTGTGCTCGTTTCGGATGGCTGCAAAAAATCGACGGTCGTTAAAACGACCACCACGGCGCCCTCCGGCCCGGTGGAATTGAAGGTGAAATGGCCGGCGGGCCGGCACATGGTGCAAAACTTCGATCTCAAGGAGAACAATGAAATGACTGTTCCCGGCACGCCGGCGCCCATGCGGCAAACCATGAACATGGAACAGAAATACGGCATGACCGTGTTGCCGGACCGTTCCGACGGCAAGCACGAAGTCGAATTTGAATTCCTCAGTTCCCACATGATGATGAAGATGGGGGAAAAAGTGATGATGGACACCGACTCCAGCGCGAAGCTGCCCAATGGCCAGCCGAATCCGGCAGGAGACGTTTTCAAAAAACTGAGCGGGGCGAAGATCCGTATCGTGCTGGATGCCAGCAACCAGGTGGAATCGGTGGAAGGCATCGACGCGTTGCAGAGCCGTTTGGGCGGGGGCGGCGCCAACGACCCGACGGGCGCGCTCAAGAGCATGTTCAAAGAGGATTATTTCAAACAGATGATGAACTTCGGACGGTATATGCCGACCAAAGCCGTCGCGCCGGGCGACACCTGGCCGGTGCAGCTGGAAGTCGAGATGGGCAATATGGGCACGATGGTTCTGGACTATACCTACACGCTTAAGAATTGGGAGTTGCGCAACGACCGTTATTGCGCGCACATCGGCGTTGAAGGAACCATCAAGACCAAGCCCGGTGACAATCCGCAAATGCCGGGAATGAACATCGCGATCGACAATGGCACTTCATCGGGCGAAACCTGGTTCGATCTGGACATGGGCATGTATGTGGAAACGAGCCTGAACCAGGAAATGAAAATGACCATCACCGTTCCCAACCGCCGGGGCGGCGGCGCGCCCAACGCGCCCAAGAACATGACGATCACCGGGGACGTGAACCAGGTCATCAATATCAAACTGGATTCGGTGCAGTAAGGCGCTTTCGAAAGAACCGGGTTTTCACCGCCTGGATCAAGCCGCTCCGGAAATCGGGAGCGGCTTTTTTAACGCCGGTTCGCCGGCGGCGGCTGATGCATCTCCAAAGGCAGTTGCCACCACGTCTGGTTTCGGCGGGCGCGTCAACAGACTGATCACCGGCACCACCAGCAGGGGCAGAAACATCGCGATGGCGCCGGCCACCGGAATCAACGGCTTTCCCCACAGCCAGAACAGCACCACGGCTGTGCCCACACCGGAAATCATCCCGGCATACGCCCCGGCCCGGGTGGTGCGCCGCCAGAACAGCCCGTAAAGATACGGCGCCAGAAATGCCCCGCTCAAAGCGCCCCAGGCGATCACCAGCAGGTTCACAATCACGTCCACCTTGACGATCGCCAGCAACAGCGACAGCGCCACGAACAGGGCGCACAGCACCCGCATCAGGATCATCGTCCGGTTCGGGTTCTCTTCCCGTCGGCCGCCGGCGCCGAAAATATCAATCGCCACCGCCGAGCTGCTCACCAGCACCAGCGAAGACAGGCTGGACATGGACGCCGAGAACACCATCAGCAGGATCACCATGACCAGCCATTGCGGCAGGTAGGTGGTGATGAAAAATGGCATCAGCAGGTCCAGCTTCAGTTTGCCGGTCGCCGGGTCGGCAATCGGCGCGAGATCGGTTTTCGGGTCGGTGAAAAACAGATGCGTCAGCGCGCCGCTGTAATACGCGCCAAAGGACATGAACAGTGCGAAAATCGTGGCGATGATCATCGCGCGCTTCACGTCGGCCTGGCTGCGGATGGAATAGAATTTCTGCACCATCTGCGGCAGTGCCCACGGGCCGAAGCTGGTGATGAGCACCAGCGACGCCAGCGTCACCCAGCCGGGGAACGGCGGCCCGGCGGAGGGCGGCGGCGCGTGCAGGGCGGGCATGCAACGCGGATCCAGCAGGGCGGTGAACGAGGCGCCGAGGCCGCCTTTCATCCCGGCCAGCAGCAGGACCATCGTCACCACGCCGAGAAATTCCACAATCCCGCGGATGAAATCGCTGACCGCCACGGCGAAGTATCCACCCATGACCAGGTATACCCCGGTCAACGCGGCCAGAAAAAAGAGCGCCTCGTTGTATTGCAGCCCGAGCGTTTTCTGGAACAGATAACTCAGCCCCATGTAGACCGACGCCGAATACGGGACGAGGAATACAAAAATGATCAGCGCCGAGATCGCCTGGAGCGGCCGGCTGTCGTAACGCGCCCGCAGGAACTCGGGCAGGGTAAGCGCGTTCAGACGCGCCGTCATTGCCCGCGTGCGTCCGGCGAGGACCAACCAGGCCAGCAGGGTGCCGACCAACGCGTTGCCAGCGACGATCCAGAGCGTCTGCAGACCGAAACCCCAGCCCAGCTGCCCGGCATAGCCGATGAACAGCACGGCGGAAAAATACGTGGTGCCGTAGGCAAAGGCGCTCATCCATGGCCCCAGCGTGCGGCCGCCCAAAAAGAAATCGCCCACGTCCCGGGTGCGTTTCATGCACCAATACCCGACCACCAGCATGACGAACACGTAGAGAACGACAATCGAGATGTAGAGGATGGGGCTCATAGTGGAAAGGCTGAAGGCCGAAGGCTAAAGGCTGAATTAAACGACGGGAAACATCGAACTCCCATATCCAATCGTCCTCGTCCTCGTTCTCGTAATCGAGAAAAAGAAACCGCGGACGAGGACGAGGAGGAGAACGATTTCATGTTCACGCCCGGTCAAAGACCGGGAGTTCTTCCTGGTTCAGCACGTGAAAGTTCTGTTGGCGGAGAACGTCCCGGGCGCGGCCGGCGTCGGTGACTTCCAGAATCATCACCGCTCGGTGGTTGGCGATGAACCCCGAGGCGTTGTCGAGGTTCAACCGGCTCCGCGCCAGGCAATCCGCCACGGCGTGGAGCCCGCCCGGTTTGTCGGGCACCTCGACGGCGACGGCGTCGACGAGTTTGGCGACGAAGCCTTCGTGCTTGAGGGCGTCATAGGCGCGCGGCGGGTCGTTGACGAGGCATTTCATCACGCCGAACGGCCCGGTGCTCGTCACGGCGACCCAGCGGATATTGATGTTGGCGCGGGCGAGGATTCCGGTGAAACGGGCGACCTGTCCCGGCAGGTTTTCGGCGAACACGGCCAGCAGTTTGACGTCAGTCATGGGGTTCCTTTTTGGGGTTTAAGCTGAGATGCATGACGTTTGATCATTTCCAAAATCTCGAGAGGAGCCGCCAGGACGCTGTCGCGCGGTACATCATCCGACATGCTTCGGGACAGGTCATGAAATCGCAGTTTTTTTCATTCTCCGGTTTTTTACAGCTTCCGGTTATCGACGACGCGTTGGGCTTTGCCTTCGCTGACCGGCAGCGATCCGGGGGGCAGGAATTCGATCCGGGGCCGGATCAGGATTTCGGCGCGCAATTTCTCCGCCAGCCGGCTTTGGAATTTGACCAGGTGCTCCACCTGGCCGTCGAACCCTGCCTCGGCCAGTTCCACTTTCACGGTCATTTCATCGTAACCCTGCAGCGTGATCAGGTAATTCCGGCCGATGCCGGGCTGCGCCATCAGGATGCGTTCGATCTGTTGCGGGTAGACATTCACGCCGCGCACGATGAGCATGTCGTCGGCGCGGCCGGTGATGCGGTTCAACCGGCGGTGCGTGCGGCCGCAGGGGCAGGGGCCGGGCACGAGGGAAGTGAAGTCGCGGGTGCGATAGCGGAGCAGGGGCATCGCTTCGCGGCACAGGGTGGTCAGGACCAGTTCACCCGGTTCGCCATCCGCCACCGGTTCGCCGGTCCGGGGATCGATGATTTCGATGAGAAAATGATCTTCCCAGAGATGCATGCCCTGTTTGTGTTCGCATTCAAAGGCGACCCCCGGCCCGTTCATTTCCGAAAGGCCGTAGGAATTATAGACGTCCACGCCCAGGCCTTCCTCTATTTTCCGCCGCGTTTCCTCGCTGTACGGTTCGGCGCCGACGAACGCCTTGCGCAAGGCCAGGTCGCGTTGCGGATGGATGCCGCGCTTCTCCAGGAAGGTGGCCAGATAAAGGGCGTAACTGGGCGTGAGATGAATGAACGTGGTCCGGAAATCCTGCATGAGCATCAGTTGCCGTTCGGAGTTGCCGGGACCGGCCGGGATGACGAGGCAACCGATTTTTTCCGCGCCGTAATGGGTGACCAGCGCGCCGGTGAACATGCCGTAGGTCATCATGTTCTGAAACACGTCCCGCGGCATGATGCCGGTCATGACGAACGAACGTGCGCACAATTCGGCGGCATTGTCCACGTCTGCCCGCGAAAAAAACAATGCCTTGGGTTTGCCGGTGGTGCCGCTGGAGGTGTGCAGCCGGAGGGTGGCATCGTAGGGTACGGCCAGCAGGCCGGCCGGGTAATTTGCCCGGAGATCGGCGCTGGTGGTGAACGGCAGGCGGCGGATGTCCGCCGGCGACCGGATATCTTCCGGCTTCAGGCGGAGTTCGGCGAACCGGTCCCGGTAAAACGGCACCCGGGCCGCGACGCGGCGGACGGTATCCTGCAGCCGTTGGAGTTGCAACTGCTCCAATCCGGTGCGGTCGAGGGTTTCGTTGGCCTGATCCCGGAACATGATGCTGTCAGCCTGGCCGCGACGGGACCACAGTGGTCGGGCGCGGTTCGTTTTTCTGCGGTTTAAAAAGTGAACAGAACCTCCGCGCGCAGGAAGGTCATCAGGTCCTGGTGCGTGTAATAGTCACCCATCCAGACCCATTCACCCCACAGATGCGCGCTGATATGGTCGTTGAATTTGTGCCGCAGAATGGTCTGCAGGTAATGCCCGCGGAAATTACCGTCATTGGAAAACAGCGTCGGGCTGGCCGCGCGGGTGGGGGTGTCCACCGGCGAGAACATCGCGTTGTACGAGGCGCTGAACGTGGTGTTTTTGATCGGGGTGACGGTCCAGTTGGGGCCGAACCGCATCAGGTTGTTCATCTGCGCGATTTTTTTGCTGGTCTCATTGACGTAGGCGTAGATGTACGCTTCGCTCCAGGCCGGCCAGCGGCCCCACAACACGTCGAACATTTCGTCGGTGCCCTTCGTTTTCGGATCGTCGCCCGACAGGAATTCGCCGACCATGCTGAACTGGTTGTCACAGGAATCCTTCGCCAGCCAGGTGACTTTGGCCTGGCCGCCGTACGCGCTGATATCGCGCCAGGCGTTGGGCGAATTGACATAGGCAGCGCCAACGGTGCTGTCCTGTTTGTCGCCGAGTTGATAGGCGCCTTCGGCCGAATAGGCCCAGTGCGGGGCGGGCGTGCCGGAAACCTTGCTGCCGATGGTGAAGATGTTGGCGTTGTCGCCGTTGGCAACTTCCTTGTTGTCGCGTTTGTAGATGAAGTAGCCGTCGATTTGCGCGTTCTTCACCGATTTGTTGGACATGTAGAAAATCACGCCCTGTTCATTCTGCTCGGTGAGCACGTAGGGCGCCGGCGTGTTGTCGCCGGATTCACCCACGGTGGGAATCCAGGCATCCGGGCGGGCGCTCTGATAGATGTAAACCAGGTCGAATTTGGTCTTGAGCGGTTTGGAATCGAACGTGGCGCGGACGCTGTCCAGGAAGAGCGTCCAGGACCCGTCGTCGGGTGTGCCGTCGGCGACCAGCCAGCCGTCGCCAAAGAACATGTCCTGCCGGCCGGCGGTGAGCGTCAGGGGCACGTCGCCGATGTTGCTCCATTTGAAATTGGCGCTGTCCAGGATCCCGTAGCGTTCTTCAAAGCCTTCACGGAAGTTGAACTGGCTGGCGTAGGCGGGTTTCATCCATTCGCGCTGTTCGCCGGAGAACCGCGCGTTGACGCTGAGGTTGGTGGCCGGAATGACGGAGGCCCAGATGCGTTCCCGGAAACGGAAATAATCCTGTTCGTGCCGGACCGCGGCATCGTTCAGGGTCAAGGCGTTGTTGAAATATTCATTGCGGATCCGCAGGTCGCCGCCCCAGTTGAACCAGGACACCGGGTTTTTCATTTCCAGCGCCCAGCGGTCGAAGGCGTTGACCGGCGGATTGGTGGCACCGGCCGTCGACGGGGTGTTGGTCTGGGCACCGGCCGTCAGTACGACGGCGACGGCCAGAAAAGGTCCGATAATTTTGAGCAGAATGATTGGAGTGGGTTTCATCTTTGAGTCGGGTTTAACGCCGCAAAATCTAAAAACCACCCCGGGTCGTTGTCTATGCTTAATAAGATAAAAACATGTCATTTTTTGTTGTGTTCAGTTGGAATGATGCACGGGTTGCGGACAAAAAAAGGGCGGGTATCGGCAAAATCGGACAGGTCAGGAACCGGAGCCGAATTTAAAATGCCATTAAATCCGCAGGGTTCTGGTTCGGGCGATGGGGAAGAGGCATCCCGGCGGAAGTATTGACATGGGCAAACTTCACGATGTTCTTCAGTTGCGCGTCCGCTACAGCGAGACCGACCAGATGGGGACGTTTTACAACTCCCGGGCGCTGGAGTGGTTTGAGTGCGGACGGACGGAACTCATGCGCCGCTGCCTGGGGATGTCCTATGCCGCCCTGGAGGCGAAAGGTGTTTTCCTTCCCCTGGTTGAGGCCCACCTGGCATTCGAGGGCGGCGCGCGATACGACGACCTGCTGGACATCGTTACGACTGCCGAACTGACCGGGCGCGCGCGGTTGCGATTTGACGTTCAGATCCAGCGGGCCGTCACTCGCAAACCGGTGGTGCGCGGTTACACCGTCCATGCTTTCACCGATTCACTCGGCAGACCTGTCCGGCCGCCTTCCTGGTTCCTCGCCTTGCTGCCGGATTTCAATGCGGCGGGAATAAAATCATGAGTTCAACCGATCGACAACTGTTGAGCGGCGACAGCGCCATCGCCCTGGCCGCGTTGCATGGCGGCGTGGCGCTGGGCACGGGTTACCCCGGCACGCCTTCGACGGAAATTCTTGAACAGTTCTCCCGGTTCGGCGGCCGGGCGCAATGGTCGCCCAACGAAAAAGTTGCCCTGGAAGTTGGCATCGGCGTGGCCTTCGGCGGCGTCCGGGCCCTGGTGACCATGAAACACGTCGGCGTCAACGTCGCCGCCGACCCGCTGTTCACCGCCGCCTACACCGGCGTGACCGGGGGACTGGTCATTGTTTCCGCCGATGATCCGGGCATGGCCTCGAGCCAGAACGAACAGGACAACCGCCGCTATGCCGTGGCCGCCGGGGTGCCCATGCTCGAACCTTCGGATTCGCAGGAGGCCTACGATTTCACGCTGGCCGCCTTTGAAATTTCCGAGCGCTGGAAAATACCCGTCCTGCTCCGCGCCACCACCCGCGTCTGCCACAGTTACACGGTGGTGCATCCGAACGGCCCCGCGCCCGCGCCGCGAGCCGCCAATTTCGTGCGCGACGTCCGCGGGCGCGTCATGATCCCCGCCTACGCCCGCCCCGCCCACCGGCGGCTTCGCGAAAAGCTCGCCGAAATCGAGGAAGACGCCTTGATTTCCAAATTCAACCGGCGGGTGCCGGGCGATAAAAAACTGGGGATCATCACCTCCGGAATTTCCTTCATGCACGCGCGCGAAGCCGCGCCGGCTGCCAGCGTGCTCAAACTGGGTTTCACCCATCCTTTGCCGCTGAAAATAATCGCGGAGTTCGCCGAAAACGTCGAACGCTGCGTCGTCATTGAAGAAGGCGATCCTTACCTCGTCGACGCCATCCGGGCCGCCGGAATTGCGGTGGAAGGCAAGCCGCCGATGTACCGGTTTGGCGAACTCGACGTGCCGCGGGTGCGGCGGATCCTGGACGGCGATGTCCGGCCGGAGCCGGTCAAACCGCCGGGCAAGCCGCCGCAATTGTGCGACGCCTGCCAGTACCGGCTGGTGTTCACGGCGCTGCATCAGCGCGATTGCATCGTGGCCGGCGACATCGGTTGCTATACGCTGGGCGTGTTGCCGCCGTTTGAGGCGATGGATTCCTGCGTCTGCATGGGCGCCAGCCTCGGGGTCGGACTCGGCTTGCGCCACGTGCTGCCGAAAGACCAGGCCCGCCGCGTCGTCAGCGTGATTGGCGACAGCACGTTCGTGCACAGCGGCATCAGCGGGCTGGTGGAAATGGTTTACAACCCGCCGCCGGACGGGCACGTGCTCATCATCCTGGACAACTCAACCACGGCCATGACCGGCCACCAGGAGCATCCCGGCACCGGCCGGAAACTCGATCACGAGCCGACCAACAAGCTGGTCATCGAAGACCTGGCGCGGTCGTTCGGTCTCAAGCGGGTCCACGTGGTCGAACCGCGCGCCGGTTCGGATGAATTCGAACGGCTGCTGGACGACTGCCTCGCCAGCCGTGAACTGTGCGTCATCATCGCCCGCCGGCCCTGCATTCTCATTGCGAAACGATTGCGCGGACAGGAAACCGATCCACGCGCAACCAAGGAAACGTCATGTCCGGATTGTTGACCAACGTGGTGGTGGCCGGCATCGGCGGCCAGGGCGTGCTCAAGGCGTCGGATATTCTCGCCGACGTCGCCCTGCGCGCCGGGTTCGACGTCAAGCGGAGCGAACTCAAAGGCATGAGCCAGCGCGGAGGATCGGTCAGCAGCGAGGTCCGGTTTGGCGACGCCGTGCTCAGCCCGATGGTGGCGCCCGGCGAAGCGGATTTTCTGCTGGTACTCGAACCGACGCAGGTGGAGCCCAATCTGTATTTGTTGAGACCGGGCGGCGGGTTGATCACGCCGGCGGCTGTCGATTCCAGAAAACTGGCCGGCCGGAAATGCCTGAACGTGGCGTTGCTGGGGGCGTTGAGCTCGCTTCTGGCGCTGCCGGAAAAGGACTGGCTGGAGGCCCTGCGCGATGCGTTTGCCGAGGAATTTTTCGAACCCAACCGCCAGGCCTTCCTGACCGGCCGCAACGCCGCCGGCCAAAGGGAAAGGGTTGACCGTCCATGAAAAAGAATTCCGAACCTCCCGCCATGCATCCGGTGAGTGCCCTGGATTTTCTCCCGCCCGGCCAGTTGCACAACCTGCAATTGCGCCGGCTCCAGAAAATGGTCCGGCGCGCCTACGACCACGTCCCGCTGTTCCGGCAGCGGATGGAGGAGCGCACCCTGGCGCCGGACGACATCCGGACGCTGGACGACGCGACAAAGCTGCCGTTCACCGTGAAGACGGACCTGCGCGACACCTATCCGTTCGGCCTGTTCGCCAGTCCGATGAAAGACATCGTGCGCCTGCACGCCTCCACCGGCACCACCGGCAAACCCATCGTGGTGGCCTATACGCAGGACGATATTGATGTCTGGTCCAATGTCATGATGCGCAGCTTTGCGGCCTGCGGCCTGCACGCCGGCGACATCATCCAGAACGCCTACGGCTACGGCCTGTTCACCGGCGGCCTGGGCGCGCATTACGGCGGCGAGGCGCTGGGCGCGACGGTCATTCCCATTTCCGGCGGCAACACCCAGCGGCAATTGATGGTGATGAAGGATTTCGGCGCGACGGCGATCTGCTGCACGCCGAGTTATTTCGTGCACCTGATCGAACAGGCGTCGGAACTGGGCGTGAACCTCAGGGACCTGCCGTTGCGCGCCGGCATCTTCGGCGCCGAACCGTGGACCGAATCCATGCGCCGCCGCATCGAAGCCGACAGCGGCATCAAGGCTTATGACATCTATGGCCTGTCGGAAATCATCGGGCCGGGCGTGGCGATGGAATGCCAGTGCCAGGCCGGGCCGCATATTTTTGAGGACTGGTTCTACCCGGAAATCATCGACGTCAAAACCGGCAAGCCGCTGCCCGACGGCGAGGAAGGCGAACTGGTGCTGACCACGCTGGGCAAACAGGCCATGCCGATGATCCGCTACCGGACGCGCGACATCACGGCGTTGACGGCCGAACCCTGCGGGTGCGGGCGCACGCTGCGCCGCATCAAACGCATCAGCCGCCGCAGCGATGACATGTTCATCATCCGCGGCGTGAACGTTTACCCGTCGCAGATCGAAACGGCACTGTTGAAGGTCGAAGGCACCCTGCCGCATTACCAGATCATCCTGACGCGGGAAAAAGGCCTGGACGAAATCGAGGTGCAGGTGGAAGTGACGCGCGACGTGTTTGGCGACACGGTGGGCGCGCTCGAAAGATTGCGGGAAAAAATCAGCCGGAGCATCGAGACGCTGACCGGCCTGCGGGTGCGGGTGCGATTGGTGCAACCTCAGACCATCCAGCGCAGCGAAGGCAAGGCGAAGCGGGTCGTCGACCAACGCAAACTGTAACCGGAGGCCATCATGAAACTGAAACAACTGTCGCTTTTTCTGGAAAACCAGCCGGGCGCCCTGAGCCGGCCCGTACAGCTGCTGGCCAAAGCCCGGCTCAATATCCTGACGTTGTCGATCGCCGATGCCAGCCAGTTCGGCATCCTGCGCCTGATCCTGCGCGACTGGCCGAAGGCGAAGAAACTGCTCGAGCAGGAAGGATTTGTGGTGAAAGTCACCGACATGGTGGCGGTGGAAGTGGCCGACCGGCCGGGCGGCCTGGCGGAAATCCTGAACGTGCTGGAAAAAGCCGGGATCAACGTCGAGTTTATGTACGCCTTCACCGAGAAGCGCCAGGGCCGCGCGGTGCTCATCTTCCGTTTCGACGATCCGGACAATGCGATCCGGGTGCTGGGCAAAGCGCGCATCAATGTGGTTGACAGCGGCGAGCTGCTGAAGCAATTGGAGGGCTGAATGGACCTGGAAAACGTCAGGCGCTGCCTCAAGCGCGATAAATTCGCCGAGCGGTCGAACATCGAACTGCTGACGGTGTCACCCGGGCGCGCGACGGCGAAAATGGTGTTGCATGCGCATCATCAGAACGGACTGGGCACGGTGCAGGGCGGGGCGATCTTCACGCTGGCGGATTTCTGCTTCGCCGCGGCCTGCAATTCGCATGGCACCGTGGCGGTGGCGTTGAACGTGAGCATAACGTTTATGAAACCGGCGTTGACCGGCACCCTCTGGGCCGAGGCCCGCGAGGTGTCGAAGAATTTCAAAGTCGGTTCCTATGCCGTGGAAGTGAAGGACGACCAGGGCGACCTGGTGGCGCAATTCCAGGGCCTCGCCTATCGCAAAAAAGACAAGCTGCCGGGGTGATGCGTGACGGGTTGGCGGCCGTCGTCCTCGTGCTCGTCCTCCTCCTCGTCCTCGGCATTACTGGCGGGTGTAAAATTGAAAGCTGAAGGTTAAAACTTTCTCTCCGGCAAGATTCGCGTCTTCGCGTCTTTGCGTTGAAATTCAATTCTCGGTCCCGGCATCCAGCGGCCGGAAACTGCGCGACCAGCGGGGCAGCCAGTAACGGTCGTGATCCAACGACATGACGACAGCGGTGGCCCGGCCCACGATGCGTTGCCGTTCCACGGTGCCGAAATAGCGGGAATCGAAACTGTTGTCGCGGTTGTCACCCATCATGAAGTAATGGCCCGCGGGCACCTGGACCGGACCGAAGGTTCGTTTGGCGGGAATCGCCGGGATGGCCATGACGGCGTGTGAGCGGGCCGGCAACTGTTCGGTGGCGAAGAGACTGTGTTGCTGTTCCGTTTCGGTCAGTTGCGCGGAGATTCCCCCATTGAGCGGCTCGTAATTCACCGGGGTGCCGTTGATGATCAGTTGATCATTCCGCAATTCCACGGTGTCACCCGGCAAACCCACCACGCGCTTGACCAGGCGCTCGCCGTCGTAGGGCGAATAAAAGACCACGATGTCTCCCCGCTGCGGATTCGACCACTGCGCCAGGTGCCAGGTGGTGAACGGCACTTTGAGATCATACGCCAGCTTGTTCACAAAAATGCGGTCGCCCACCAGGATGGTCGGCAGCATGGAACCGGACGGCACGTCATTCCAGTCGGCCAATGACGAGCGGATGGAACAGAGAATAAGCGCCAGGATGAGCAGGGGACGGATTTCCTGCCGCCACCAGCGGCGGAGGCGGGAACGGAAGGAGGCCGGATTCATGGAGGTTGGACGCTTGATCATCCGAATTGTTCAATCTTCCCGGGTGGATGAGTTTTAATTGAATTGGCCTTGAGGTCATATTTTTGATGGACTAGTTTGCTTTGGTACCCAATGCAATGACACCTTGTTCAGAATGGTCCCCGGGGCAATCATCATTGCGGGGCGGCTGCCTGTACCGTGACGACCACGCGAAACCATCCGAATCAAATCCGGGCCGGTTTTACGCTTATCGAACTGCTGGTGGTGATCGCCATCATTGCCATCCTGGCCGCGCTCCTGTTGCCGACTCTGGCGGCGGCCAAGCGCAAGGCGCAACAGATTCAATGCATCAGCAACAACAAACAACTGGCCCTGGCCTCCTGCATGTACGTCAACGATTTCGGCCGGTACCTGCAGGAGAGCGCGTACGGCAGTTACCTCGGGCAGGACGGCGAATGGATGGGTTCGATGATCGACTATTTCGCCCGGACAACCAATTTTCTCCTCTGCCCCACAGCGCCCGATCCGGTGCCCGCGACTCCGGGTTCCAAAACGGTCACCAGCACGGGCGCGGCCAACCATTGCTATTATAAACAGTTGGCCGGCGACGCGACCTCGGGTTGGAAACTGGTCAATTCCAGCTACACCTACAACGGCTGGATGTATACCGATACGATCACCGGCGCGGGTGGAAAGGACGGACCCAATATTGAAACGAGTTTCGGCGTGATAGACCCGACCTGGTACTACGGCCGGGAAAGTTCCATGGAACAACCGGTGATCACGCCTTATTACGTGGACGGTTACTGGTGTGATGCCTGGCCGGCGGAACGGGATCGTCCTTCGAAAGACCTCTATTACGGAATGTTCTACCAACACAGCGGCGTCCACACGGACGAAATCGGGCGTTTCACCATGCAACGGCATGGCAGCGTCAATCCGGCAGCGGCGGCGCGGAATTACACCATAGCCTGGGATATTGCCCCGCCCAAAGGATTGCAGGTCGTGGCGTTGGCCGACGGACATGTGGAAGCGTCGACGCTCGTGAATTTGTATTCCTACCGATGGCACCACGCCTGGAAGGCCGACGGGATCTTAATCGGCTCGCAATCTCCCTGGTGACTCCGCCGGACGAGAACCGCCGGCGTCAACCCAGGACGGAACGAACCGCGGCGACCAGTTGCCGGGGCGGGAACGGTCGGGCCAGGATGTGACAGGCGCCGAGTTGCTGCGCCATGCGCCGACAGAATTCGGCGGGCATCCAACCGGTCCGGACCGTGACGATCAGGCTGATGGGGGCCGGTTGGCGGCGCATTTCCGCCACGATCTGGAATCCATCCTTGCCTTCCAGATTCAACTCGGCGATGACGAGGTCGAATGTATGCTCCCGAAGCAGGTCGACGGCTTCATCACCGTTTCCGGCCTGGTGAACCCGGTAACCTTCATCGGTCACCGCCAGCGCCAGCAGGCTCCGGGACGATGCGTCGTCATCGACGATCAGAATGCGCCGGCGCCGGAATGGGTCAGCCTCGCGCATCAGTTCTTCAAACTTCCGGCCGTTGGAAAAGACGGTGTGTCGCAGTTGGCCAGTTCCCGCGTCAACATGATGCGCAGGGCCATGAGATTGTCCTTGCGGATCAACGCCACGGCGCCGGAAGCGCGGGAGAGCTTTTGAAATCCCGGCTCGCTATGCGCGGTGACGATAATGATGCGCGCCGAAGGATGTCGCGCCCGGAGCGCCTCGGAGGTCTGAAACCCATTGAGCCCGGGCATGTTGATGTCCATGGTGATCCAATGGGGTTTAAATTCGCCGGCCCGTTCGAGGGCCTCGTCGCCCGAGGCGCATTCGCAGAACGTGATTCCCGGCAGCGCCAGAAACTGGCGGATCATTTCCCGCGCCGGCGCGTGGTCGTCTACAATCATCAATCGCATGGTGGTGTCACGGTGACTATCCTGTTGTCCACAGAATTTGTACCAGCCGGTTCGGGAGCGATATGGTTGGGCGTCGCTATTTTGCGCTCCGCAAGTCCCAGTATTTTTCTCTAGGTGGAAATACGTAATGCCGACAGGCCGCGGCGGCCGTCGGCCGAAGGGTTAGATGGCGGAACGGTTTTCGAGAGCAAACTGAAGCAGGCTGTGGCTGCCGCGCAGTTCCAGCTTGGCACAGATGTTGGCGCGATGCGCCTCCACGGTGCGCGGGCTGATGAACAGTTCGGCGGCGATCTGGCGGCTGGTCTTCTTTTCGGCGATGAGCTTGAGAATGCGGCGTTCGGCTTTGGTAAGATCGTCGAGGCCGGGTTTGCGGGCGGCCAGTGCCTCGGCGCGTCCGCGGCGGCGCACCAGGTAGCCCGAAATGGTGGAGCTCAGGTAATGTTCGCCGCCGGCGACGGCGGCGATGGCCTTGAGAATTTCGTCCACGGCGTTTTCCTTGAGCACAAAGCCCTTCACGCCCAGGTCCAGGGCGCGGTTGAAAATCTCCTCCTCCTTGTGCATGGTCAGAATGATGAGCGCCACGGCCGACGGTTTGCCCCGGAGCCGGCGCGCCATCTCGAGCCCGCTGAGCCCGGGCAGGTTCACGTCCAGCACGGCCACCTCCGGCTTTTTCTCCTGTACCAGCCGCAACGCCGTTTCGGCGTCACCGGTTTCACCGACGAGCTGAAAACGCGGGTCGGATTCGATCACCTGCCGCAGCCCCTTGCGGAACAGGGGATGGTCATCCACAATCAGGACTCTGATTTCCCCGCCCATTGCTTCAAAACCGAATATGCTCCCAACCCGACGCGGAAGCCAGCGGAAACCGGGGCTCATCCGGTTTCCGGGACCGGGATGGTCACATCGATGCGTGTACCCCGGCCGGGCCGCGAATCGATTTTCAACCGGCCGCCCAGCAGACGGACGCGTTCGGCAATGTTCTTCAGGCCCATGCCGTCGCCGCCGGCGGCCCGTTTGCCGGCTCGGAAGCCGCGGCCGGCATCTTCAATCTGCAGCTGCACTTCGCGCACGTCGCGTTCGAGCCGCAGGCTGGCCTTCCGGGCGCGCGAATGTTTCAGGATGTTGTTCAGGCTTTCCTGGACCACGCGATAAAAATTCATCGCGGTATCCTTCGGAAACAGCCCGTCCACATTGTCCAGCTGGCGCTTGAAAGCGATCCCGCTCGATTCCGCGGCGGCGTCGATCATCGCGTCGATCGCACCGGTGAGGCCCAGGTGGTCCAGTTGATAGGGATGCAGGTCGTGCGAAATCCGCCGGGCTTCGGCGATCGATTGCGAGGCGAGCGAACCGATATTTTCCAGTTCCTCGCGGAGTTTTGCCGACAGTTTGGGCTGGAGCAGGGCCAATTGGATGCGGTTTTTGATCAGCAACAGGTTCTGGCCCAGGCTGTCGTGCAGTTCGGCGGCGATGCGGGTGCGTTCGGCCTCCTGCGAAGCGATGAGCTGCAGCGTGTATTCCGTGCGCGCCTGCTGTTCGCGCAGCACAGCCGCCGCCCGCGCCGCCTCGGCCGCCTTGCGCTCGGTCAGATCCACATCCATGCACACGAACCGCTTTTCGGCCGTGGCGGCCGGAATGCGGAAGAGGGTGGAAAGCACCACGCCGGGCGTGCCATTCCGGTGGCGGAAGGAAAATTCCAGCGGCCCGGCGGCCCGGCCGGTCCGTTCAATCTCCCGGAGCGTGGCTTTGAAGGCGCGGCCCTCAGCCGGAGTCAGGATGAGTTCGTCAAAGGTCTTTCCCGACGCCTCGGCGGCGGTCCAGCCATACAGCTGTTCGGACGCCCGGTTCCAGAACCGCACGCGCCCGTGCTCATCCAGCCATTGTACCGCCACGTTGGGTGTGTACTCGAGGGTGGCCCGCAAACTTTCCTCGCTCGCGCGCAGAGCGGCCTCGGCCTGCTTCCGCTCCGTGATGTCGCGTGTCACCGTCACCAGACACGCCGTGCCCTGGATCTCGATTTTTTCCGCCGAGAACAAGCCGACGCCCGTTTTGCCGGTGCGGGTCCGGAATGGCATCTCCCAATCCCGTACAAAGCCGGTTGTTTGCAGTTCCTGCAGAACGCGGCCGCGGTCGGATGGATTGCCCCAAAGGCGAAGTTCCAAAGTGGTGCGGCTGACGACTTCTTCCGGCGCGTAGCCGAAAATGCGCCGGAAGCCTTCGTTGGCCTCGATGATCCGGCCGTCGGCCATGCGGGTGATGGTGACCGCATCGGGCGAATTGCGAAACGCCCGGGAATATTTCTGCTCCGACTCGCGCAACGCCTGTTCCGCCTGGAGCCGATCGGTGATGTCGTGCAACACGGAAACCAGGCAGGGTTTCCCGCCCAGTTCGATGGATTCGGCGCTCAGGACAATGGTGCGCAACTCGCCGCTCCGGGTACGGGTGCGCACTTCCAGGTTGCGCACCTCCCCGGTCGCCTTCAATCCGCGGACCAGCCGGTCCCGGTCCTGGGGATTGTCCCAGATGCCCAACTCCCGGGAGGTGCGTCCGATCATTTCCTCGCGGCGGTAGCCGTACAGGCGGCAATAACCCTCGTTGACTTCGATATACCGGCCGGTTTCCAGCTCCGAGATGCCCAGGCCGTCGGGACTGGCGCGAAATGCCTTGGAAAATTTTTCCTCCGATTCGCGCACCGCGCGGTCGGCCTGGTTTCGCTGACGCCGGTCGCGCAACTCCAGCAACCGGATCAGCTCGCCGGGCGACAAGCTGCGGTAGTCCATACCCATAACACCGTTATAGAACATTCCCCGGCCGAATACAAAATGATTTGGCGGGCTGGAACCGCCGTGCCACACTTCGCCCAAAATTCGGTGATGTCTGAATTTCACGGTGGAGTGCCTCGCGCTGCGAGGCGCTGTCGGGTCGCAGCGCGACCCGAGCCACCGAATTAAGACGCTGCCCAAAATTCATATTGCCGTATGGAAACCGTCATCCTCGGGACCAGTCCGCTTCGTGTCAGCCGCCTCGCGTATGGCTGCTGGCGCCTGGCCGCTGCGTCCGAAAACCGCGCCGCGGACAAACGCGCCGTCATCGCCGCTTATGAAGCCGGCTACAACCTGTTTGATCACGCGGACATCTATGGCCGGGGCGAGGGAGAAAAAATCTTTGGCGAGGTCCTGCGGGAAACACCCGGAATGCGCGAACGGGTCGTCATATTGACCAAAGCCGGTGTGCGCCGGGCCGATGATCCCCCCGGCTCGCCCTACCATTATAATGTTTCCGGCGAACACCTGGTTCGATCCTGCGAAGGTTCGCTCCGGCGGCTGGGAGTGGACGTCGTCGACCTTTTCCTGCTGCATCGGGAGGACGTATTGACCGACCCGGCGGACGTGGCGGCAGCCTTCGTGAAACTGAAGGAGGCGGGCAAGGCAAACTATTTCGGTGTCAGCAATTTTCGTCCATCGCTCGTCAGCGCGTTGCAGGCCGCCTGCCCGATGCCGCTGGTCACGCATCAGGTGGAAATCAGCCTCGGCCAACTGGCCGCGTTTGCCGACGGCACGCTCGATCAATGTTTCGCGGCCAGGATGACGCCGCTGGCGTGGAGCCCGCTCGGGGGCGGCCAGTTCGGCGAGGGCGCCAAACGGCTGTTGAAATACCAGGAAGGCTACCGCACCGAAGGCGTGGTTCCGCTTCTGGATGATTGTGCCCGGCGGCATGGCGTCACGCGATCCGCCTTGGCGCTGGCGTGGCTGATGAAACATCCGTCCGGCATCGTGCCGATTGTCGGCTCGACCGACCCGCAGCGGATTCGCGATGCCGCCCGGGCGGCGGAGGTGAACCTGAGCCGCGAGGAATGGTATCGGCTGCTGACCGCGGCGCGCGGCGAACCGTTGCCGTAACCGGGATCCTTCCGATTTTCCGCCTGCGGCCGGCCAGGTGTATAGGTCCTGGGCCGACACTCGGCTTTTTTAGGACAGCGCCGCCGATTTCCTTTGTCCTTTCAACAGTATATACATTTTTTCTCACTGAATTGCAGCAATTTACGACAATTGCTGACCAATGGCATTAGGGGTGCTTAGCTCATCAATCAGGGTACCATTGGATCGGGGGAACCCAGTTGACTTGGACTGCGCCTGTGTTGGCGTTCGCGGCACCGGCGCATTTTCTTTCCTGGCGATCCACACGTACTGATTTGGAAGTTTCACTCTATGAAAATGAACGGTCTGGCGGTCCGGGCTTTGCCCTGGCCGACACGGAAGATCCCGTTGGCGGACACCTTAGGCCGAACGTGGTTCGGATGGTTTTGGGGAATCATGGCCGGGCTGATATTATCCGGACCGATTTCGGTTTCCGGCCAGCTGGCGTATGCGATGCAGTTCAACCAGCGCAACAACCAGTTCGGCACGATCAACCTGCTGACCGGAAGCTTCACCGTGCTGGGCCGGGAAGGCCGGACGCTTTTCAACGACATTGCCGCCTCGCCCAACGGCCGGCTTTATGGCGTCGTCAACAGCACCTCGCTCGTGACGCTGAATACCAACAACGGTGCGGTGCTCAGCAGCCTCAACTTCAACGTCTCCGGCATCGAGTCGCTCGCCATTGCTTCCGACGGTACCTTGTACGGGGCCACGCAGGGCGCGCTTTACCGGATCAACCCGGTAAGCGGTCTGGCCACGCTCATCGGCAACTTTAACAATCAGATCATCGGCGATTCCGGACAGAACATCCGCTTCGGCTACGACGGCATGCTCTACGACACGGACGGCGGGGTAAACGCCACCAGCACGCACCTGTTTCAGATCAGCACGTTGACCGGCGCCGCCACGTTGGTGGGCACGGTGACCAATTTCCCCGGGCTCTGCCTGGAAAATGCCGGTTCGCAGATGTACGGCGTCGGCATTCAACTCGGTTCGGTGTCAACCCTGCGGCAGGATCTGTTGGGCCTCAATCTGAATACCATCCGGCCCGGCGGCACGAATGCCGACGGATCGACGGTCAATATCGGTTACGAGCTCCTGACCGCAAATTTTCCGAACAACGACAACTTCTCATCCGCCAACCTGTTTGTCGTTCCCGGGTCCATCCTGCCGGTCCCTGAGCCCGGGACGACTTGTCTCTCCATCGCCGGCGGAATTTTGCTGCTGCTCGTCAGCAACAAACGTTTCCGGTATTGAACAGGCCGCGGCGGTTCACTCTGTCGGCAACCGAACCCGCCAAATCCGCGCAATCAACGGCCCCTCATCGATTTGCAAAATTTGCCTACCCCGCTTCCGGCGCGGATGTGCTAATTTTGTCGCCCGCCTGCTTAATCCAACCCAATAACGTGAAATTTTTCACAAACTTTCTTGCGAAGGAAAGACACGTCCAATTAACATCGTTCATTCGTGATTCTAAACGATGAAAGGTTATCGGATATTTTTCAACTGCGGGAGATTGGCCGTCTGACCGGCCATTCATGATGTCAGCGATTTTTCCGAAGTGGACAAACTGGTTGCCGTTGGCTCTCCTCGCCGCGCTGGGGTTGGTGGGTGGCGTGGTGACTGCGGGAGTAACCTATTATTGCACGCCCAAATACACGCGGGCCGGTTATGAACCCGTGCAACCGGTTCCTTTTTCCCACCGAATCCACGCCGGCCAACTGGGGATGGATTGCCGCTATTGCCATAATACCGTTGATAAATCGTGGTTTTCCAGCATTCCGTCCGCATCCACCTGCATGAATTGCCATAGCGTGGTGTTGAAGGATGATCCGCGCCTGGCCATCGTCCGCGCCAGCGCCACCAATAATATTCCCATTCCCTGGGTGCAGGTGCATATCGTCCCCGATTACGTCTATTTCAACCACGAAGTCCATGTCAACCGTGGCATCAGTTGCGTGTCCTGCCACGGCCGGGTCGACCAGATGGACGAAGTCTATCATGCCAAGCCGTTCAGCATGAGTTTTTGCCTGGACTGCCATCGCCACCCGGCGGCATTCGTCCGGCCGCCGGACAAAGTCACCGACCTCGGCTGGCAATGGAGCACCAACGCGGACGTGGCGGCATTGATGCAGCAAACCAACGGCGCAAAATTTGTCCACGACTGGCGAATCGAATCGCTCCAACACTGCTCGGCCTGTCACCGATGATGAATTTACGATTGACGATTAACGGTTTACGATTGCGCTGCCAGCATTTTGGAGTGCTGGTGGCAGAGCGCAGCGGCGACACCGCTTTTCGACGGCGGACAGCGCTTCCCAAGCGGCGTGGCGCTGCGCTTCCCGCCGCAGTCCCAAAAGCATTTCATGGTTTAACTGAATGAATCCCATTCCTCCAACTTCCGCTCCGCCTGCCGTAACCGGCCGCCGCTACTGGCGCAGCCTCGATGAACTGGCTGACACGCCGGAGTTTCGGGAATGGCTGCATCGCGAATTTCCGCCGGGCGCGAGCGAATTCGAAGACGGTGTCTCGCGCCGGCACTTCGTCAAAATCATGGCGGCATCCTTCGCGCTGGCGGGCGTGGGCGTGATGGCATCCGGCTGCCGGCGTCCGGAGGAAAAGCTGGAGCCGTTCGGCCAGCAACCGGAGAATTACGTGTACGGCGAACCGCAATATTATGCCACGGCCATGCCGACCCGCACCGGCGCGGTCCCGCTGGTCGTCAAATCCTATGAAGGACGCCCGATAAAGATCGAGGGCAATGCCCGGTTCCCCGGCGCCAATGGCGGTACCGACCGCTATGCCCAGGCATCGATTCTCGACCTGTACGATCCGGACCGGGCGAAACGGTTTGCCCATGGCGGCAAGGCGGTGACGCGCGACGAAGCGTTGAAATTTCTGGACGGCCTTTCGGCCAAATTCACCGCCAACCAGGGCGAAGGCCTGGCTTTCCTGGCTGAAACCAGCACGTCGCCATCCCGTGCGCGCCTGCAAAAAAATATCGCCGCCCGGTTCCCGAAATCAAAATGGTTCACCTTTGACGCGATCGATTCGGCCATTCATCAGCGCGGCGCCACGCGGGCTTTCGGCCGGCCGGTGCGGCCGGTTTATCATTTCGACCAGGCCCGCGTCATCGTGTCGCTGGATTGCGATTTTATCGGCGGCGAGGATGAGGCGCACAATTCCATCCGCCAATTCGCCGCCGGCCGCAAACCGGGCGAGGGGATGAGCCGGTTGTACGCCGTGGAATCGCTGTTCACGCTGACCGGCGCCAATGCCGATCACCGGCTGCGGGTCCCGGCGACGCAGGTGGCTTCGATCGCCTCGATGCTCTTGCAAATTGTCAGCCTCCTGAATCGTGGCGCCACGACGCTGCAGACCGGCGACAACGCCGGGAAATGGGTCAGCGAATGCGCGAAAGACCTGTTTGCGAACCGCGGCAAGGCCCTGGTGGTGGCCGGCCAGCGGCAGCCGCTCGAAGTTCATTTGTTTGCCTGGGCCATCAATGCGCTGCTCGGCTCGGTCGGGAACACGGCAACGTTGATCCCGGTGGAGGAACCCGCCGGGGCGAATCTGAGAGATCTCAATCCGGCGGCCGTTGATACCCTCGTTTTTCTCGGCGGCAACCCGGCCTACCACCTGAACTGGCCGTTGGACCGGAAGCCCAAAACCGTGGTCCGGTTGGGCTCGCACGAGGACGAAACCTTCGGCCTCTGCGACTGGCATTTCCCGATGGCGCATTACCTGGAGTCGTGGGGCGATGCCATCACCGCCGACGGCACGCTGGTCGCCATCCAGCCGCTCATTGAACCGTTGTACGGCGGGTTGACGGAACTGGAATTCCTGTGGCGGATCCTGGGCGAGCCGCTGCAGGGAGCCATGACCGTCCGGACGACCCGCGCAGATTTCCAGTCCCATGAGGCCTGGAAACGGTTTTTGTTTGAAGGTTTTCTCGCCGATTCCGCCCCGCCGCCAGTCGCGGTGAACTTCAACGTCGCCCTCCCGGAAATCAAACCGGTTGAACTCTCCGCCAATCATCTCGAAGTCGTCCTGTATCGCGACGCCAAGCTGGACGACGGCCGGTACGCCAACAACGGCTGGATGCAGGAATTGCCCGATCCCATCACCAAGCTCACCTGGGACAACGCGGTGCTGATCAGCCGCAAAACCGCGCGCGAACTCGGCGTCCAGAACGGCGATCTGGTCGAAATCACCTTGAACGGCCGCAGCGTCACCGGCCCGATCTGGACGCAGCCCGGCATGGCGGATTATTCGCTGGGGCTGGCGCTGGGTTACGGACGCGGAAAGGCCGGGCGAGTCGGCGACGGCGTCGGGTTCAACGCCTTCAAACTGTTCAACGGAACTTACATTGAGACCGGCGCGACCCTCCGCAAGACCGGCGGAACGTATTCGCTGGCAACGACCCAGCATCATTGGTCCATGGAAGGCCGCCCGGCGGTGCGCGAGGCCAATCTGGATAACTTCCTCAAGGACCCCGGGTTCGCCGGCGAGATGCACGGCACCGAACCGCCGGTGATCCAGCCGTTGTATCCGAACCCGCTGGACGAAGCGAAGAAGACGGCGCTGCATCAGTGGGGCATGACGGTGGATCTGAGCGCGTGCGTCGGCTGCGGCACCTGCGTCGTGGCCTGCCAGAGCGAGAACAATATTCCCATTGTCGGCAAGGACCAGGTGCAGCGCGGACGCGAAATGCACTGGATGCGCATCGACCGGTATTACAGCGCCGACCCGGCAAAGGAACAATGGCCGGACGCATTTCAAAGGGACCGCGACCAGCAGTTTGCCGAATGGATTGACGACGTGCAGGCGGTGAACCAGCCGATGCTGTGCCAGCAATGCGAAGCCGCGCCCTGCGAAAACGTCTGCCCGGTCGACGCCACCGTTCACGACCAGGAAGGCCTGAACGTGATGGCCTACAACCGCTGCATCGGCACGCGCTATTGCTCGAACAATTGCCCGTACAAAGTCCGCCGGTTCAATTATCTCGATTTCAACAAGCGCCCGTTGTCCGCCCTGAAAGGGCCGTTCTACCCGACGCCGCTCACGCACCAGACCGACGGCAAATGGGACCTGTGGAGCTGGTTCAAGGCGCCCGACGCCAGCGGCATGCGCGAAGAGGACGAATGGGACCTGATCAAAATGGTCAAGAACCCGGACGTGACCGTGCGCATGCGCGGCGTCATGGAAAAATGCACCTATTGCACGCAACGGATCGAACAGGCCAAGATCGCGCAGAAGGTCAAGGCCGGCGCGTCCAACGACGTCCGGCTCACGGAAGCCGCCGGGACGATTCCGAAGACGGCCTGCCAGCAGGCGTGTCCGGCCCAGGCCATTGTGTTCGGCGACATCAGCGACCCGGAGAGCACGGTTTCCCGGCTGAAGGCGCAGCAGCGGAATTATTCCGTGCTTGGCGATCTGCTCACCAAACCGCGCACGACGTACCTGGCGCGCGTCCGCAATCCGAACCCGGCCATGCCCGACTACCGCGAATGGCCTTACAGCTTTGAAGAATACAAACAACGCGGCGGCGAACTGCAGGAAGCCGATCAAAAAAGTTAACGCGAAGACGCAAAGATGCGCAGAACACAACCAGGACATATTGGCAGTGAGAGGATTTTGGACTGCGGTGGCAGAGCGCAGCGGCGACACCGCTTTTCGACCGGGGACAGAGTTTCCCGGCGGCGTGGCGCTTCACTTCCCGTGCAGTCCAAACAACTCCGTCTCCGCGCCTCTGCGTTAAAAATTGAAATGACCCATGGCTGAAGCAGCAACCAGTTTAAATACCCTGGCGCCGCCGGCGGAACTGCGGCGGGCGCCGGTGGTGGCGAACAATCCCGGCCCGGGCGGGCTGACGGACAAGCTGTCGGCCTTCGCCGAAGGCAAGACGCCGGTCTGGTGGTGGATCCTGTTCATCCCGGCGGTGCTGGGAGCGACGGTGCTCCTGCCGGGCATGCTGATGTACCAGATTTCCAGCGGCGTCGGCGTCTGGGGCAACAACCAGCCGGTCGCCTGGGGCTGGGACATCATCAATTTCGTCTGGTGGGTCGGCGTCGCCCACGCCGGTACGCTGATTTCGGCGATGCTGTTCCTCACCCGCCAGTACTGGCGCACCACCATTGGCCGGGCCGCGGAAGCGATGACGGTATTTTCCGTGATGATGGCGGGGATGTATCCGGCCATTCACATCGGGCGCGCCTGGTTCGCCTGGTTCATGTTCCCGGTTCCCACGTCCAACGGCCTGTGGCCGCAGTTCCGGTCGCCGCTGATGTGGGACGTGTTCGCGGTCAATACGTACTTGATGGTTTCCACGCTGTTCTGGTACATGGGATTGATTCCGGACCTGGCGGCGCTGCGCGATCGCGCCACGACGCGGGCGCGAAAGTTCATTTACGGTTTCCTGGCGATGGGCTGGACCGGGTCAGCGTTGCAATGGCACAACTATGAGAAGGCGTACGTGGTTTTGTCCGGCCTGGCCACCCTACTGGTGTTCACCGTCAGCTCCATCGTCGGCATGGACTTCTGCACGTCGCAGCTGGCCGGCTGGCATGCGACGATCTTTCCGCTCTATTTCGTCGTGGGCGCCGTTTATTGCGGCTTCGGCATGGTGCTGGTACTGCTCATCCCGCTGCGCAAATGGTGTCACCTGGAGGACATCATCACCCCGCGGCACATGGACCGCATTTGCAAGCTGACGCTGCTGAGCAGCCTGGCGATCGCCTACATCTATCTGATGGAATATTTCATCGCCTGGTACAGCGGCGATCCCTATGAACGCTGGGTCTTCGGCCACCGGCTGCTGGGCCACACCTACTGGTACGGCGGCTGGATCATGCTCGTGGTCAACGTGGGCCTCGCCCAGTTGCTCTGGTTTAAGGCCGTCCGCCGGAACCTTGCCCTGGTTTTTGTCATCGGCGTGCTGATCAACATCGGCATGTGGTTCGAACGCTTCGTCATCATTGTCGGTTCGTTGTACCAGGATTTTCTGCCGTCCAGCTGGGGCGTTTATTATCCGACCTGGGTGGACATCGGCACGTTTCTCGGCACGCTCGGCGCCTTTTTCACGATGTACCTTTTGTTCATCAAATTCCTGCCGCTGGTCGCCATTTCCGAGGTCAAGGGCGCCTTGCCCCAGGCGGATCCGCATCATCCGGCCGGCAACGGGAAGGGAGGCCGGCCATGACGCCGCTTCTGACGAAGTTCGGCGGAGCGCGGCTGTCTCAGCCGCAGCAGGTGCGATCGCATGAAGTGCAGGCAACTTCGAGGATTCAACCGGCGGTTTGGGCCGCTGCGGGTGGGACACCCGCGGTCCGATTGAAGGGAGGCCGGTCATGAACAATAAATATTACGGCATGATGGCGGAATTCGATTCGCCCGGCGCCATCCTGGCGGCGGCGCAGAAAATCCGCGCCGCGGGTTTCCGGCGCTGGGATACCTTCACGCCGTTCCCGATTCATGGCATGGACAAGGTGGCGGGTTTCAAAAACTCGCTGGTGGGCTGGTTCGCCCTGGCCTTCGGCGGCGGCGCCTTCGTGTCCACCATGGCGCTCATCTGGTTCTGCAACGCGTTCGATTATCCGGTGCTCGTCGGCGGCAAACCCATGTTCAGCCCGCCCATGTCCTTCGTGCCCTCCTACATCCTGATGGTCCTGGGCGGCGCGGTCGGCGCCTTTGTCGGCATGCTGGTCCTGAACGGCCTGCCGCGGTTGTATCATCCGATGCTCCAGAAGGAACGCTTCGGGTTGGCGACGCGCGACAAGTTCTTCCTCGTCATCGGCGCCAATGACCCGAAATTTTCCGAAATCGAAACCCGCAGGCTGCTGGAATCCCTCGGCGGCACGCACATCGGACTGGTGGAAGCCTGATGCGTTACTTCCTCTATTTTGTGTTGATCGTTATCGTCGGCGCGGCCATGGGAGCCGGTATCGCCGGCATCCAGGGACGCCTGTCGCGCAAGCCGCCCATCGAAGTGTTTCCGGACATGGACCGGCAGCTCAAACTGCGTCCGGCCCAGCCCAACGATTTCTTTCCCAACGGCCTCAGCTCGCAACTGCCGCCGGCCGGCACGGTGCCTCGCGGCGCGCCGTTGCAAACCGTCGACGGCCCCGTCCTGCCGTTTGAAGACGCCCCCGCCAACACCGGCCGCATCGCCGGCACCACGAATTTTGTCGAGACCAACCCGCTGCCCGTCACCGGCCAGTTCCTCCAGCGCGGACGCCAGCGCTTTGAAATTTATTGCACGCCCTGCCACGGGCCGCTGGGCGACGGCAATGGCGTGGTGAAAAAAATCGGCATGATGCCCACCGTCGCCAATTTGCAGGACAAGCGCATCGTGGAAATGGCCGACGGCGAAATTTTCAACACCATCACGCACGGCAAGAACACGATGGGCGCCTACGGACCGATCGTGCCGGTGGAAGACCGCTGGGCGATCATCGCCTATCTCCGCGCATTGCAATTGAGCCAGTTGGGGACGGCGGACGACCTGCCGCCGGACCAGAAAGCGATGCTGAAATAATAATTTATGAACTTTGATTTGAATCGCAGCCGCCGACGTCGGGAGGCTCTGATCCATCCCGGATCAGCCGGAGGGAGCCTCGTTGCCCCGGCGGCTGCGGAAATTCTTTTATGAGTTCGAGCCACGATACAACTTCGCTGCCGCCGCCGCTGGACCTGTCCGGCTGGCGCCAGGCGCCCGCGGTGCTGATGGCCGCCGGCGGATTGCTGTCGCTGGCCGGGGCGCTGATGTTCCCGCAGGAGTTCGGTCCGTCGTGGCTGCTGGCGTTCATGTTTTTCCTCTGCCTGGCGCTGGGCGCGCTGTTCCTGGTGATGGTCCATCACCTGACCGACGCCGGCTGGTCGGTGGCCACCCGCCGCGTTTGCGAACACCTGGCTGCGCTGCTCTTTCCCGGGCTGGCGATCCTGTTCGTGCCGATTGTGATTTTCGGCAAAGATATTTATCACTGGATGAACATCGCCGATCCGCACGCCAACACGTCGCTGAACGCGCGTCTGCCGGTGTTCACGCCGGCGGGGTTCGTGGTGACGTCGGCGGTTTTCTTCGGCATCTGGTGGCTGCTGTCGTCCCGTCTGCGTTGTTGGTCGTTGAAACAGGATGAGACCGGCGCGGCGCTCTGCACATACCGGATGCGATTTTATTCGGGGTGGGGAATTGTCGCCTTTGCGCTGACGCTGACGTTTTCCGGAGTGCTCTGGATGCAGGCGGTGCAGTATCAATGGTACTCGGCAGTCTACGGCGTTTACTTTTTCGCCAGTTGTGCCTGGTCGACACTGGCATTGGTGTATCTGCTGACCGTCCTGCTGCAGCGCCAGCGCATTCTCGACCGGGTATTGCACGACAGCCAGTTTTATTTCCTGGGCCTGTTGTTCTTTGCCTTCACCGTTTTTCAGGCCTACGCCGAGTTTGCGCAATATTTTGTCATCTGGAACGCCAATATGCCGACGGAAACGTTCTGGTACCTCGTCCGCGAAAACGGCTCCTGGTGGTGCGTCAGTATGCTGCTCATTTTCGGCCATTTCCTGCTGCCGTTCTTCGTGCTGCTGCCGGTGAAGGCAAAAATGAACTTTAAAATCATGCTGCCGGTCGGTTTGTGGGCGCTGGCAATGAACTTCGTCGACCTGTCGTTCAATATCCTGCCCGCGCATCATCCGGACGGTTATCCGTTCCGCTGGCTCTGGCTGCAGATCGGCTGCCTGGCGTTCATGGGCGGATTTCTCGCCTGGATTTTCCTGAAACACTTCCACCGCCACGCGCCGTTTCCGCAAAAAGATCCGCGCCTGCTCGAGGCCATGGGCGTCCGCTATTTGCCGCCCGAAGCCGGTCCCGGCACGGCGCCAACCCCCGGAGAATCTCCATGAACGAGGAACGTACCGTCTGGCCCATCGGCATCGCTTTCGTCGCCGCCGGCTTTCTATTTGCCGCGCTGGCGGCCGGCGTAGAATTTTCCTCGCCGGTCCCGGCCATCGATGCCGACCGCGCCGCGATCCGGCTCAAGGCGCTGGCCGAAATCCGCGCTGCCGAAGCGCGGGAATCGGCCCCGGCCGGCTGGATCGATCAAAGCCGGGGGCTCGTCCGCCTGCCGATTGATCTGGCGATGCAAATCACCGAAAGCGAATCGCGGAATCCCGCCGCCGCGCGGGCAGACCTGAAGGCGCGCGCCGAAAAAGCCGCCGCGCCGGCGCCCAAAGTGCCGGAGAAACCCAGCGAGTTTGAATGAGCGTGAACGAAAAAACTGACAATCATCCTGGTGGATCGAGCGTCCCCGCGAGCGGGCTCGTCAGCAGCCTCGGCCCGACGCCCGACGCCTCCCTGCGCCTGCCGCTGCTCGCGTTGTTTGGCGGCGCGGCGCTGTGGCTGGTGGCCGGTTCCGCGCTGGCCTTGATCGCCTCGATCAAATTTCATGCGCCCGATTTTCTGGCCGATGACCCGCTGCTGACCTACGGCCGCGTCCAGCCGGCGGCCGACGATGCTTTGCTTTACGGGTTCTGCCTGCCGGCGGGGTTGGGCGTGACGCTTTGGCTCTTGGCGCACCTGGGCCGCACGCCGATCCGGGGCGCCGTTGTCCCGCTGGTGGCGGCGAATCTGTGGCATGTCGGCGTGTTCATCGGCATCCTGTCCATTCTGGGCGGCGACAGCACCGGTTTCCGCTGGCTGGAATTTCCCCGCGCCGGTTCGGTCGTTCTGTTCTTTGCCTATTTGTTGCTGGCGCTCTGGGCGACGATGAATTTTGCCGGCCGGCGTGAACGCCTCCTGTACCCGTCGCATTGGTTTCTCGTGGCGGCCCTGTTCTGGTTTCCGTGGATTTACTCGACGGCCAACCTCTTTCTGGTCGCCTGGCCGGTGCGGGGGATTGTGCAATTCGTCATCAATTCCTGGTTCGCCAACAATCTCCTGTTGATCTGGCCAGGGCTGGTCGGCATCGGCACGGCTTTTTATTTTCTGCCGAAGTTCGCCGGCCGCCCGTTGCGAAGTTATTACCTGGCATTGTACGCGTTCTGGACGCTGATCCTGTTCGGGTCCTGGTGCGGCATCCCGCCGGGTGCGCCCGTGCCGGCCTGGCTGCCGGCGGCCAGTTCCTTCGCCGCCCTGCTGACCCTGGTGCCGGTCATCGCGGTCGGCCTGGTCATGGTGCAGACATTGCGCGGCGGCGAAAAGGCCGCCTTTGCCGGCGGGCCATTCTGTTTCATTCGATTCGGCCTCGGTTCCTTCCTGCTGGCAACGTTGATGTTGATTGTGACGGAATGTCCGGGGATGAGCCGCGTAACGGCGTTCACCTGGTTCGGACCGGCGCAGACCGGGTTGCAACTGCTCGGTTTCTTCGCCATGACCGTGTTCGGCGCCATTTATTATCTGCTCCCGCGGGTGGTCGGATTTGAATGGCCGTTTCCGAAGCTTGTCCGGGCCCAGTTCTGGTTTTCGGCGGCCGGCATCGTGCTCTTCGTCGTTCCGCTGGCCGTCGGCGGGCTGGTGCAGGGGACCAAACTCAGCCGGCCGGAGATCGCATTCCTGGATGCGGTCGGGGCCATGTTGCCGTTCCTGCGGGCGAGCACGACGGGCCTGTTGCTCCTATTCATCGGCAACCTGCTGTTCGCCGCAAATATTTTTGGCCTGACCCTGGTTTGGAAATGGTCGCTGCTCAAGCCGGCCCTGGCCGCGGGCCGGGCCGCCTTTCAATCCGCGGAGGTGAAGGCATGAAAAATGGTTTCGGGATCTTTCTCGCGGCGTTCGTCGCGCTGGCCGCTTCATGGTGCGGTTTCGTGCTGGCGCCGGAGAAGCAGCTGGGCGGCGCCACGGAGACGGCGGTGCTCAATTCTTCGGACACTTACCCGCTGCAGCGCCCGGGAGATGCCGCCCTCGGCCTCCAGGTGTATCGCGCCAACGGCTGCGCCGCCTGCCATACCGAGCAGGTCCGGCAGGACGGCATTGTCGCCAGCGTGGTGCTGGTCAAGCCCGGGAAAAATCCGGAGGCCGTGACCAATTTGATGTCCACCCTGAAACTGGCCGGTTTGAGCAAGGAAGACGCCGACGCGGCCGCCGCCAAAATCAAGACGGCCGGCGGCGCGGCGGAGGTGCATATCGCCGCCACCGGACCGGACATCGCCCGCGGGTGGGGAATGCGCCAGAGCGTGGCGGTGGATTATCTCTACGACGACGTGGTGCAGCCGGGGAATCTTCGCGCCGGGCCGGACCTGGCGAACATCGGCGTGCGCGAACCGGATGCAAACTGGCAGTTGACTCATCTTTACGCACCGGCGGGCGTGGTGAAAGGTTCGCCCATGCCCCCGTTCCGTTATTTGTTTGAACTTCGCAAAATCGGAGACGCGCCGTCGCCGGATGCGCTCCGGTTTGCCGCAGGTTATTCGTTGCCGGCCGGCTATGAAGTGATCCCGACGCCGGAAGCGAAGGAGCTGGCGGCCTATTTATTGAGCCTGCGCGCCAACGCCCCGTTGCACAGCGCGCCCATATCGCCCTGACCATGAGTGACGAAACCAAAACTGCCAATCCGCCCGGCCCGGAGTTCGAGCCGTCGGCGGAACGTTCGGATGTGCCGATCCTCGTGGTTGTGATCACGCTCGTGCTTCTGTTTCTCGGCGCGGTGTATTTCGATTACAAAAGTGCCTGGTTCAACAAAGAAGTCTACAGCCCGTACACTTCGGCGGAGCAGCTGGAAGCGGCCCAGCCCATTTCCGGCGCGGCGGCGGCGGCGGCCCACGGCAAACAGGTCTACGAACTGGTATGCGGCGTCTGCCACAACACGGACGGCCAGGGCAAGCCCAACCAGGCGCCGCCCCTGGCCGGGTCGGAATACGTGCTCGCCAAAGGTCACGACCGCCTGATCCATATCCCGCTCGCCGGTCTCAGCGGCTCGATGTCGGTGGAAGGCAAAGACTGGAACCTGAACATGGCGCCGATGGGCGCCGCGTTGTCGGATGCCGACCTGGCCGCGGTCCTGACGTATATCCGCAGTTCGTGGGGCAACAAAGCCGACGAGGTCACAGCCGACGACGTCAAAGCCGTCCGCGCCAAACTCGGTTCCCGCCCGCAACCGCTGACCGGCGAACAGTTGAAATCCATGCCGGAGTGAGAGGGTGACCCAAGCGGATTGTTGGATGATTGAAATTCAAGCCGCGGTCTTCATCCATTTATCCACCTATCCACTGATCCAGCTTCCGAATTCCGGCTCCGCGATTTGACGGGGGCGCATATCAAAAAACCGGTCATCGGCCCTGAGGAAAGCGCCGGCGTCGCTCGCGCTCTGCCGGCGCAGTCCAGGATGCCGCGCGCATTTTCGCGAAATTCCCGCCGTGGAAGGGGGTTTTGGACTGCGGTGGCAATCCCGCAAAGCGGG
>Ga0335078_10000113_pt1 | contig 138174 bp, 96 predicted proteins | sample Lox_Sample_32_FD_206711 | JGI IMG/M metagenome (GOLD analysis project Ga0335078, IMG submission 206711) | Soil microbial communities from Loxahatchee National Wildlife Refuge, Florida, United States - Lox_Sample_3.2 | ecosystem: Environmental > Terrestrial > Soil > Wetlands | place: USA... | reverse complement strand
TCGCAGCATCTTCCTGAAGGGCGTTGGCCTCGATGTTCTCTGGCCGAATTTGCTTGTGATGGCTTGCTTCGCGCTGCTCACGCTTACCGTCAGCGTCCTTCGCTTCCGCAAGTCCCTTGAATAGCTCGCGCTAACGGCCGCGCTGCAACCCGACGCCATGTTCCCTGGCGGCACAGCGGCCACTCGGCCGCAAGGTCTGATTCAGAACAAAAGAAGCGGTGATGTCCTTCGCTGTCAGGATGAAAGTGAGCTTCATTCTCGGTCGCTTGGCCCTATTGATCGCCGCTTCGTTTTGCAACGCTCAGCCATGGTTGGAGGCTTGCTCTCGCGCAGCAAAGGAGCAGCCCGCTCGGCCACGAAAATCAGCCGATTCTAATCTTCGTTACCTTTCCGCAATCGTGCCCTTCGGCAAAGCTTTAGCGTGGCGCGGAGGTGCTAATTTGCCTGCGTGAGTTCTGTGGGTAAATTCGCGACCAGTGCGCGCACAGCGCAGACGATTCCTCCATCCCCTCCATCCCTTCAATTGAATCACTCGCCACGGAAATCTGAAGAAGCGACGGCGCTCGTCGAAGCGTTGGCATCGACGAACTCACAATTCGCCGCGCTGGTCAAACAGGGAGTATCGCCGGCGGATGCGCTTGCGCGATTCGGCGAGCAACTCTTTGCCGCAAAGCGATTCGCTGAAGCCGCAACGATGTTCCAGTCCGCGTCCGCTCTCGCGCCAATTGATCCGCTCCTGTGGATCAATGCGGGGACCGCGCTGGATTGCGCTGGCTCATTTGCAGAAGCGGCCGCGTGTTTAGAGCGATCACTCGAATTGGCAAACAATCAGGCCGATACCTGGCTGCTCTTAGGCTTGGTCCGAAAGAAGATGGGCGATCTCGATGGTGGCGAGAAAGCGTATCGCTCGGCGATCGAGCGAGAGCCGCAATCCGCGGTGGCGTGGCAGTGCCTTGGCCTGCTGAAGGATGAACAACGCGATTACACGATGGCAATCGAGTGCCTCACGACAGCTCTGAAGATGGGCGCGTCGGATCCGGCGGTCTTGGCAAATCTTGGCAAGCTTTATTACCAGGTGGGACGGATACCAGAGGCGAGCGAAATCTACGAGCGGGTGGTAACACTCGATTCCTCGAACGCGATCTACCGCGAGATGTCACGCAAATCGAATTTCGTGTGCGAAGTTCTTCGCGGGAACTCTCTCGAGGACGCGCTGGAATCGTACAAAAAATCATTCCCGGCAAATGCCGTTTCGACAGATGGAGATGAGATGAAGTTGCTTCGAGAGGTTTTTGGTCAGCTCAGCGGCTTCGGACATCTGGAAGCGGCAAAGCGGGTTGGGGATAAGCTGTTAGAGCTCCAGCCAGGCAATGCTGTCATGAACTATCTGATGAGAGCGGTCGCTGGCGAACCTAGTGTGAAACAATCGCCCGATGAGTATGTCGTCGAATATTTCGATTCGTTCGCAAATGGTTTCGACGCCAAGCTCGTGAGTGTCTTGCGATACGAAGTTCCGGCGAAAATCTGTGCAGCTGTTCAGCGAGCAGTGCAACCGGATCAGAAGTATCACGTAGTCGACGCTGGTTGCGGGACCGGGTTGTGCGGCCCGCTGTTACGGCCATTCGCGGCAAGTTTGGTCGGGGTCGACTTGTCACCGAAGATGCTAGAAGAAGCCAGAAAACGCGGCGTCTACGACGAGTTGGTCCGTGAAGAGCTGACTGGATTCCTCGACCGATCTTTCGAGCAATTCGACCTGGTAGTAGCCGCCGACGTCGTCGTTTATATCGGTGATTTGACCTCCCTGTTTGCCGCTGCCGCAAAATCGATCCGCGCGGGCGGACTTTTCGCGTTCAGCACGGAATTGTGGAGCGGTGGACAATACTTCCTGCAGCCTTCGGGACGATTCGCGCACTCGCCGTCTTATGTCCGGGCAGTGGCGGAACGAGCGTTCAGCGAGCAGGATTGCATCGAAACGATGATTCGACTCGAAGCAAACGCCCCGGCTTACGGCAATTTGTTCGTTTTTCGACGACGCTCCTGATCCGAACGACCTCGCATGATCCCCCCTGGTGTCCGACGGCTCAGCCTAGCCATCCTTGTGAGTTTGATTCACCCGGAGGTGATATCTGTCACAGAATCTCGCAAGCGGTCGCGCCAGACTGCGTCGCAAAAGGAGAACCACATGGCACGAATTATCGGCGCAATCGCTACTTCTCATTCCCCGACCATCGGTTTTGCGTTGGATCGCGATAAACAGGAAGATCCGGCCTGGGCACCGATCTTCAAAGCGTATGAGCCGGTGCAGCAATGGTTGAAGGAAAAGAAGCCGGACGTTCTATTCATGATTTTCAACGATCATGTGACGTCGTTTTTCTTCGATCATTATTCCGCGTTTGCGCTCGGGATCGACAAGCAATACGAAGTGGCAGACGAAGGTGGAGGCGTGCGCGTGTTGCCGCCGGTGAAAGGTCACTTAGCGCTGGCGCAACACATCGGCGCCTCGCTTGTGGCGGATGAATTCGATATGTCCTTCTTCCAGGACAAGCCTCTCGACCATGGCTGCTTTTCTCCGCTCTCGATGCTCTGGCCGCATGAACGCGAATGGCCCGGCGCCATCATTCCCTTGCAAGTGGGCGTGCTGCAGTTTCCGATTCCGTCAGCGAAACGCTGCTACAAGCTGGGCCTATCGTTGCGGCGCGCGATCGAAAGCTATCCCGAGGATCTGTCTGTCGTGCTCGTGGCCACCGGCGGCCTATCGCATCAGGTCCACGGCGAGCGGTCCGGCTACAACAACACGGAATGGGACATGCAGTTTCTCGAAATGATCGAGAAGGACCCTGTGAAATTGACGGACGTGCGCTTGGCGGACTATGCGCGGCTCGGCGGATTCGAAGGCGCCGAGGTGATTATGTGGTTGATCATGCGAGGAGCTCTCTCCGAGAACATTCGAAAGATCCATCAAACGTATTACTTGCCGACGATGACTGCGCTCGCCACGGCGATTTATGAAAACGAAGCCATTCAGCCCATGGCGGAAACAAATCAGGATTATCGCCATCACGTCCAGTATCAGCTGGCCGGAGTGGAGAAAATCGCCGGGACGTATCCCTTCACCCTGGGACGCAGCGTGAAGGGCTATCGGCTCAACAAATTCCTGCATAAGTTGATCGAGCCGGAGCACCGACGTAGGTTCCTGGAACGTCCCGAAGTTTTGTTCGAAGAATGGAACCTGTCCTCGGAAGAGCGCGATCTGATCCGGCGCCGTGATTGGCGTGGAATGATTCAGTACGGCGCGATCTTCTTCATGCTGGAGAAGCTGGGCGCAGTGGTGGGCGTATCGAATCTCCACATCTACGCAGCCATGCGTGGTGAATCGCTCGATGAGTTCATGAAGACGCGCAACCAGCCCGGGGCGCTCTATTCCGTTGCGGGCAAGGACGTCAAGAAATTGGATTGGGAGAAAGCTCCCGTCGGCAAGCATGCATAGGCGCAAATGGGAGAGGATAAGCCGGACGGCAGTGCGGATGATCGCGAATTACTACGCGGGATGGCTGTATATGGCGGCGAGGTCGCTACGTTTCGTGATCGTATCGGTCTGAGCTTCCTTTTGAATGGTCTCGGCGATCTGGCGAGCTTGTTTATATTGTTCCTGCGCTTCGGCCGTGTTGCCGCCGAGTTCCAGGGCGCGGCCCATCAAGAAATGCCCTTGCGCCAATAATCCTTGGAGACTGAGTCGCTCGCTGCCATTGAGCGCGTTCTGAAGCTCCGTTTTCGCGGCCGCATAGTTCTTCATGCCGATCAGCGCTTCGCCGAGATAGATCGAGCACTCTGCGGTCACATATTTCAGGCCCATGTTGCTCGCCTGTTCCTTGAGCGATCGCAGCGAATCCGCAGCGGCCTGGAAGCGCCCTTGTTTCACAGCCACTCGAGCAGTGCTAATTTTCGCCAACAAGATCATGTGCGCATCCGTGGTGTGAGACGCCTGCTGAAGCGCTTGCTCGTACAGAGCGGCCGCCGATTTGTAGTCACCACGATAAAACGCATTGTCTCCCTGAAAACCGAGCAGCTGCGCGATCTGTCCTTGATCCTTCTGGCCTCGAGCGACGGACGTCGCTTCGTCGAGGCTCTTTTGAGCGTCATCCGCACGTCCAACTTCGGCGAGCGCGTGACCGTAAAACCCCAGGACGTCGGCGAGCCAAAAGCCTTGCTCCTGAATGTCGCGCATCGTCTTGAGCGCGTCGCTTTCCGAACTGAGCGCTGCGCCGTAGCGCCCTTGGAAACCGAAGAGTGCGCCCACCGAGGACGATTCGATTGCGGCGCCGCGCTTGTCGCCGTCCTTGCGCCGAAGATCAAGAGCACGTTCGTAATCCTGGAGGGCTTCGTCGTATTGGCCCATGCTAGCGAGCGTGTCGGCTAAGTTGTGGAGCGTGTCCGCGACATCCCCGGGAACGTTGATCTTTTCGCGGACCTGCAGGGCCTGTTCATAATACGTGCGCGCATTCTGAAAATCAGATTTGAACGAATAGGTGTTTCCGATGTTGTTCAGGACGATGCCTTGATTATTTTCGTTTCCAGCGTCGATTTCGTCCTGCAAGGATTCCTTGAAAAGCTTGAGCGCCTGATCGTACTGCCCTCGATCGCTATAAAACTGGCCAATGTCGTTCAGCGCATCGCCAGTGCCGGCTGTGTCGCCGATTTCTTTGCGCATGTCGAGTGCCGCGTTGTAATTCTTGAGGGCTTGGTCAGGCTGGCCAAGCGCGACTTGCGACGAAGCGATTGCCTGCAAACTGTCCGCAATTCCCTTCTTCAGGCCGAGCTTCCGCTTGATCTCGAGCGAATCCTGGTAATTCTTGATCGCGTCTTCATTCTTGCCCAGAGCTGAGTAGGCACCGCCCATCGCCTGAAGAATTTCCGAGCGCTGCTCGTCATTGCCAGATTGAATGGCTAATGACTGGGCGCGCGTTAGATATTCAAGACCGTTTTGCGCATTGCCACTTTCGATTTCGACTCGGCCGATTTCGAGCAAGGCGGTCGCGCTTTTGGGATCGAGAACCAGTTCCTTCGAGAAGTCGTCACGCGCTTTGTTGTAGTCGCTGGCGCGTTCATAGAGCAACCCGAGGCTGAACAGGACATCCGTGTTATTCGGCGAGACTTCGGCTAGATTCTCGTAAGACTGAATGGCTTTGGGGTAGTCGCGCAAAATCTGGTAGTGCGTGGCCTGAATCAGATATTTTTCCTGCGCGGGAAGCTGTGCGCTCAGCTCAACGGCTTTTCTCGATGCCTGATCGGCTTCGTTGTCCTGGCCGAGGTGTCTGTAGGCCTCGCTCAGATACGAATAAGCCAGGGCGAAATTCGGATCTTCTTTCGTCGAGGTCAGGAATTTCTGAACCGCATCGAGATAGTTCCCCTGGCGCTCCGACTGCAAACCGCCGTTGTAATCCCGCAGCGCGGGCACGGAATTCGTCGTCGGCTTGAAGGACTGGCCTTCGAGTTCCTTCATGATATCGCTCGAAAGCGCGAGCTTGGAGCGAATGTCGCCGGCCAGGCGATCAATTGCGGGGAGGATGGTGCTCTCGGTTGCGGATTCGGATAGAGAGCTGGAGCGGCCACCCTTCACGTCCTGGACCGTGGCGTCGATGCGGATTTGATCTCCGAATTTTGCGTACCGCCCCCAGACAATATTGTCGGCGTTGCTGAAGTCCGCAAGGCGCTGGACGGTGGACTGATCGAAATCCGTATTCGAAGCCAAGCGCAAGTCGCCGAGAATCTGGCCGACGCGATCGGAGGAGACAACGCGCAAGTGAGATGACTGGCCGACATCCGTCGTGAGTGTTTCCGCCAAGCTTGATCCCAACCAATCGAGCGAGGCATCTCCAGATGCGTTGCGAAAAGGCAGGATGGCGAGGGAAATCGCTGGGGTAGATGCCGCTTTTTTCGCCGACGAAGCAGCCAAGCGCCCGCGAACAAACCAGCCAGCCACAGCAACCATCGCAACACAGGCGGCGATCGCTCCCCATTTCTTTAGATGGGGAGAGAACGGAGCTGCTGGCGCGCCTTGGATTGTCGCAACTCGCGTTGCACCACCGCGCCAGGCTTGCAGATCGTTCAAGATTTCGCGCGCGGACTGATAGCGTAGGTCCGGGCTCATCTGAAGACATTTCACCGTAATGTCGCTCAGCGGCTTGGGAACGGTTGGATCGACTTCGATCGGTGGCTTCGGGATCTCGCGCGTGCGCTTGAACATCGAGCCTTGCAACGTGTCTGCTTTGTAAGGCATCGAGCCCACGAGCAGTTCGTAGAGGATTACGCCCAGGGTAAAGAGGTCGGAGCGAGTGTCGACGTGTTCGCCCATCACCTGCTCAGGGGACATGTAATCCGGCGTGCCGACGAGCGTGCCGGTTTGCGTCATGCCACCGGCTTCGACCGAACGCGCGATGCCAAAGTCCATCACGGCCGCGCGGCCTTGCGTATCGAGCATGATGTTTTGCGGCTTCAGGTCGCGGTGAACTACACCTTCCGCATGAGCGGCTTCGAGAGCGAGGCAGACCTGCTCGATGATGTGCACGGCTTCGCCGAAACTCAGGCGGCCTTTTTCGGTAACGAAGGACTTCAAATCCTGTCCTTCGATAAATTCCATGGTGATGAATTTGGTTCCGCTGGCTTCGCTGAGATCGAAAATGCGGATCACGTTTCGGTGGGTGATCTGGCGTGCGAGAATCAGTTCCTGCTTGAAGCGCTGAAGGATTTCCGGATGGATCGCCAATTCCGGGCGGATCACTTTGAGTGCGACGATGCGATCCAGTTCGAGGTCTTTCGCCTTGTAAACCGCGCCCATGCCGCCTTGTCCAAGCAACTGCACGATTTCGTAGCGGGTGCCGAGCAAGGTGCCGGGAGTAAGCGGAGCGACATTGATCGAGACAACGCCAGCTGCCGCAGGAGCGGACCAGCCTTTTCCGAAGACGTCGCCAGACGACGTCGGAGGAGTCATCACAGCCGCAGTGGTTGCGGCTATGGTCGCGCCGTCAAAACTGAACGGAGTGCCACACTGAGTGCAGCGTTCGGCGGTGGGCGGATTTGTGGTGTGGCAGTGCGAGCATTCCATCATGTTGTAGCCAGGACGGCCGGACACACGGCGAACTGAAGTTAAGGCTTCCTTATTCATAAATCAAGTCTAGCGGGCGGTGATGGAAAGGGTTCGAAGGCCGCCCCGCTCCTGCCAGTAAGGAACTTTCGCTAGCAAGGGCGGCTTTGGTTTTCGAATTGCAAATTTCTAAGACCAGCAGTGTGTCTTTTGGCAGTCGGGCCGTTTACCAGCGGTAAGTCTTTCAATTTGAGCTGAATCTGGCAAAGGTGATCGCCGATACGATCCCATAGGATGGCCTCGTTCCAACTATGTGCAAGAGTTTGCACATCCTTGCTTGGCCGTCACCACGCCCTATCTCTGACCGTTCATGAAATCTAGGTACAGCTTTGCCAGCGGCAAAGCGCTCTCCCAACGAGGCCATCCGCAATGAGAACTTGGGCCATCCGACGGGTGCCGGTACTCGCCACCCTGATTTTTTTGGCTGCGCTTAGAACCCTCGCTCAAACGCCGAACACGATCAACACGATTGTCGGCGGCGGGACGCAGCCCACGTCTGCTAGCGCTGCTTTTCTGCCTGATTTTGGCGCTGTTGTGAAAGATATCGCAGGGAACGTCTACATCAGCGCCGCCCAGCTGAATGTCGTCTACAAAGTTTCCAGTCAGGGGCAGCTCTCGATTTATGCGGGCACGGGGATCGCGGGATTTTCGGGCGATGGCGGTTCAGCCACCGCGGCGGAACTGAACGCACCCGCGGGACTCGCACTCGATAGCGGCCAAAATCTGTACATCGCAGACGCGATCAACAACCGCATCCGCGTGGTCAATGCGACCACGGGCGTGATCACTACGTTTGCCGGTTCCGGCACTCAATATGACGGAGTTGGTTTCTATGGCGGCTACAGCGGTGATGGCGGCCCCGCTACCAGCGCCTTACTGAATTTGCCGTACTCACTTGCGTTCGACAACAACGGCAATCTGTTCGTCGGCGACGCGGGCAACAATGTCATCAGAAGAATTGACAATTCTGCCCAGAACATCATTACGACCTACGCGGGTGACGGGCAGGCCGGAATCCCCGGCACCGCTAATGGCGATGGCGGCAGGGCGACAAGCGCTCAATTGTGCGCTTACGTCGGCGAGATTCTCGGTGTGGCGACGGATGCGAGCGGCAACCTCTACATCGCGGATGCCGGCGATTCGGTGGTCCGAAAGGTCGACACTTCCGCGAGCCACATCATTACCACCTATGCAGGCAGCATCAGTCACACGTTCACATTTTCGGGCAACGGCGGAGCGGCAAACCAAGCAGGTTTGAATACGCCGTGGGGCGTAGCAGTGGATGGTTCAGGCGACCTGCTGATCGCGGACACTTTTAATGGGCAGGTCCGGCGGGTAGACACGACGCCGAGTCATATCATCACGACCATAGCGGGTGGCAACGGAGCTTGCCTCAGCCTCACGAGCGGCTGCGGAGACGGTGGCGCTGCAACCAGCGCTTCGCTGAATCGGCCCGAAGCGTTATTTGTCGACGGTGCCGGAAATCTGCTCGTATATGACTATGGGACGAGCACGGTTCGGCTGGTTTCCGCAGGCGGCTCTTCTCTAATTTCAACCTTTGCGGGCGACGGGACCGGCGGTTTGGGAGGTGCCGGCACAAGCGCGATCCTTTCCTCGCCTTACACCGTCGCCGGCGATAGCTCTGGAAATCTTTTTGTGCTCAACAACGTGAGCGTCGATCGCTACGACTCTGGCTCGAAAACCCTCGGGGCCTACGCCGGCAATGGCGTCGAGGGAACGAACTTAGGTCCGGGCAACGGCGATGGCGGCCCTGCAGCCCAAGCCAACTTTTTCTTGCCATTTGACCTCGCGCTGGACGCATCCGACAACCTTTACGTCGGGGATTATCGCTTATGGGTGCGTCGAATCGACGCTACCACCAAGACGATTACAACCTACGCGGGCACGGGGGCAAGCTGCAACACGACTGCGACTCCTGGTTGCGGCGACGGAGGATCCGCCAGCTCTGCGACGTTCCAAGGCATTGGCGGCTTGGCGACAGACTCGGCGGGCAACCTCTATATCGCCGATTACAGCCTGAATCGCATTCGCCGTGTGGATGTCACCACCGGAATCATAACCAACTACGCGGGAACAGGCAGCGCTGGATACACTGGTGATAATGGCCCGGCGACTTCCGCTACGTTTTCTTCGCCAATAGGTATCGCCTTCGACTCGCAAAACAACCTGTATGTGGCGGACGCAGGCAACAACGTGATCCGCAAGATCGATAACACGGCTTCGCACATCATCACCACGTATGCTTTCAATGGGCAGCCCACGTTCGGGGGCGACGGCGGCTCGGCGCTTTCCGCCAGCATGCAATACCCGGAGCAGGTCGCCCTGGATGCGAACGGTAACCTGTTTGTCGGCGGAGGACTCGACAACATCGTGCGCCGCATAGACGCGGGCGACCAAACCGTCATCACCGTCGCAGGCGACGTCCACAATCTCGACGGCGGATTCGCAGGAGACGGTGGGCCTTCCACCCAGGCATTGCTTTCCAATTACGGTGTCGCGGTCGACGGCAATGAGAATCTTTACATCGCCGATGCCGGCAACAATCGTATCCGCAACGTGCATTTGGCGCCGGTCGCGGTAGTCGATTCGACTCTGTTGGTGCCATTTGGTCCCGTTTTGCCCGGCACAGCCCCGACCTCTGAACAAGTCACGATTACGAATAACGGCCTCGATGATCTGGTGCTTACGAATATCGCCGTGCCTGCAAACTTTCTGGTCACAAACGAATGCATCAACAACGTCGGGCTCGCCACCGCTTCTTTGTCCCCTCAGAACTCTTGTTTCCTGTTCGTGACGTTCGACGCCCCGGCGAATGCGACTGCTGGTGAGATGTTCACCGGCAACTTGACCTTCACCACGAATGACCCGGCCAATCCTTCCATCAGCTTGCCTCTTTCAGCCACGGTTGGCGGAACACCCGGAGTGACTTTGACCGTTAGCGAGGCGGGCCTCGGAAGTGGCACCGTCACGAGTGAACCGAGCGCCATCGCCTGCCCGACCATGTGCACGGCAAACTTTGCTGTGGGCCAGCAAGTCGTTCTCGAGGCTGCCAGCGCCGCGGGATCCATGCTCACCGGCTGGATGGTCAATGGCTCGACAACCGTGTGCCCCGGTACAACCATCACGTGCACAGTGACGATGAGCGCTGCCGTGAACGTTGTTGCAGCGTTCTCTCCAGCGTCGATTACGGTTTCAGGGATGGGAAACGGCAGCGGCACGATCACCAGCAGTCCGGCCGGAATCGACTGCACGATCACGAACGGCACCCCCAGCGGCACGTGCACGTACTCCAGTTTCCCGAGCGGGACCGAGACGGTAACTCTCACTGCCACGCCCACGGGCACTTCGACGTTCGCGGGATGGCTGGGATATTGCGCCTCACTTCTCTCAGCGGGAACCGGGCCATGTGCGTTCCCCCTCGCCGAAGAAAGTCTTATCACTCTTGGCGGACCGTTGGCCACGGCGGTGTTCAGTGGACAGCCGCAGTCCTTTAGCCAGGGACAGGTTTTCGTTGGATCGCTCAGCGGGATGATTTTTGTCTACAACTCGAACGGAACGCTCGCTCAGGTGCTCAACTCGGGCAATTTAGCCGGCGAGATTTACGGCATGTACTTCGATGCGACCGGCAACTTGTACGCGGCAAACCCCTTGGCCAGCGGCCTCACCAGCGGAACGGTCGAATTCTTTGGAAACAACGGCTCGGGACCGACAACTTTTGGCACCTATGCGAACGCCAGACCCACCGACGTCATCCTTGATCCTTCGGGGAACGTGTTTGTTTCAGAGTTGGGCGGGCAGATGTTGTCGTTGTCGAAGTTTGCCAATGCCGAAAATGGCGCGCCAACGTCGACGTTCTACCCGGCGCTGACATCCGCCGTCTCGGACGTGAACGGCCAGTTCATCGAGCTGCTTAGCGACGGCGAGAGCATGCTTTACGGGACGGGCGGAAACTCGATCGGAGATTTCGACATCCAGTACAACCATCAGAATCCCGACTTCGCGACGAATCTTCCAGGCACGGGAGCCATTCAAATCCGTGAACTGAGCGATAAGAGCGTGCTTGTCGCGGACACGACGGAAGTCGTGCGCATCAATTCGGCGGGAAGCGTCATTCAAACCTACACACCCGGTGGCTCGGGTGTTTTCTACGCGCTCGCCCTAAACGTCGATGGCCTTTCGTTCTGGACGGTCGATGTATTGAGCGGCAAGGTGTATCGAGTGCGGATCTCAGACGGCACGGTCCTGAACACGATCAGCACTGGCGTCGCCGGCGCAACATCGGGTTACTCCCTCGGGGGCATCGCGGTCCTCGGCCAACCGCAGCCCGGGGGCGCGGACGTTTCAGTCTCGATGACTTCGGCGCCGGGTACGCTGGCAGGAGGTTCATCGCTCACCTACACGATCACGGTGACAAACAATGGTCCGGGGAACGCTCTCAGCGTGGCGATGACGGACGCGTTTCCGTCCGGAGTTGCTTTCCTGTCTTCCGCCACGTCCTTGGGAACTTGCTCCGGAACAACCGTGGTGACGTGCACGCTCGGCACAATGACCAGCGGCCAAACCGCGACGATGACGATCGTGGTTAAGCCATTACTAACTGGGACGCTCCTCAACACGGTCAACGCAACTTCGACGACGCCCGATCCGAACGACACCAACAATTCGGTGAGCACGTCAACGACGGTGACGAGTAATGCCGTCACTCTTTCTGTAGGACAAGGCGGAACCGGAGTTGGCTCGGTAACGAGCAATCCGAGCGGCATCACCTGTCAGCCAAGCTGCACGAGCAGCTTCCCGCAAGGAAGCAGCGTGACGCTGACGGCCACGCCGGGTGTCGGCTCGTCTTTCGCAGGCTGGAGCGGCGCCTGCACCGGGACGGGACCATGCGTCGTGCAGATGACGGGCAATGAGTCCGTCATCGCAAATTTCGCGCTGACTGGCTCGACCGCCTGCAACGCTTCGGGCGCTGCGATCTGGACAGGCGGCGCATCCGGCACTTGGAACACAGCTTCCAACTGGAGTACAGATTCGATTCCCAATAGCGCGACCGCGGTCGTTTGCATTGATGACGGCGGCTCTGCCGCAGCCGTTACGATCAATAGCAGCGTTACCGTCGGTACGATCTTTATCGATAGCGGCAGCAGCGTCACGATCACCGACCATCAGGAGCTAGAGGTGATCAACAGCATTTTCAACGCAGGCCAGATCAATGTCGCCGCCAACGGCAATCAAACGAATCTGGGCATGGGAGGCGCCGTCACGCTCACGGGCGGCGGTAGCATCGTGATGACGGTCGGCGGCAACGGCGGCGTTCCGGTGATTCGTTCCGATGCGGGCACGTCCGGAACACTTACCAACGTGAACAACGTGATCTCGGGCCGCGGCCAATTGGGAAATGCGAATCTGACCTTCACGAATCAGGCTGGCGCCGTAGTGAACGCAAACATCTCGGGTCAAACTCTTTTGCTGGATACTGTCGGCACTGCTGTGAATCAGGGCCTGTTTGAATCCAGCGGCGGCGGTCTGTTGCAAATTTCCGTCACGATGAACAATTCCGGCGGAACGATCAGCGGAGGCAATGGCTCGCAGGTCCAGTTTACGAGCGGTGCTGATATTCAGGCCGGAACCCTCAGCACTGCCGCGGGAGCCGGATTTTTCGGCGCGCAGAATGGCAATTCCGTCATTCTGGACGGCACCACGGTGGGAGTGCTCAACAACAGCGGCACGTTTACTGTTGCCGATCACGCAGATACCGAGCTACTAGGAACGATCAACAACACGGGTTCCTTCCAAGTGGCAGCGAACGGGAATCAGACCAATCTCAGCATGGGTGACGCGGTGACGCTTACGGGCGCCGGCTCCGTTGTGATGAGCATCGGCGGCAACGGCGGGACACCGGTGGTTCGGTCCGACGCGGCCGGGGCTTCGCTAACCAACGTGAATAATACGATCTCGGGCGTCGGCCAAATCGGAAACGCCAACCTCCCTGTTACGAGTCAATCGAGCGGCGTCGTAAACGCCACGGGGAACGCGCTACTTGTTAATGCAACTCAATTCGTCAATCAGGGGCTGCTCGAGGCGACCGCGGGGGGGACCCTCCAAGCGAACACGCTCATCAACAATACAGGCGGCAACATCAGCGCAACGGGCAGCGGGGCGACAGTCCAATTCCTCAGCGGCACGACAGTACAGAGCGGGACACTGAACACATTGAATGGTGCAGCCTTCCTGGGCATCGCGAACGGCAACACCGTCACGTTGGATGGCGCAACGCACGGAACGTTGAACAACACGGCCACATTCACGATCGCGGATCACGCTGATGCCGACCTGTTCGGGACAATCAATAACACGGGCAATTTTCAGGTGGCCGCCAACGGCAATCAAACGAACCTCAGCATGGGGAACCCGGTCACGCTCCTAGGCGGCGGCAGCGTGGTCATGACCGTCGGCGGAAATGGCGGCGTTCCCGTGATTCGCTCCGATGCTGGTGGAGCCGCTTCCCTTACGAACGTCAACAATGTGATCTCCGGTCGCGGACAAATTGGAAACGCGAATCTTTCCTTTACCAACCAATTAGGGGGCCTGGTCAACGCGAATATTTCGGGCCAGGCGCTCTTACTCAATTCGACGACAACCGTCAATCAGGGTGCTTTCGAGTCGACCGGTGGCGGCATTTTGCAAATTTCGGTCGCTGTGAACAACTCGGGTGGAACGATCACCGGGGGCAGCGGGGCGCAAGTCCAATTTCTGAGCGGTGCGGACATTCAAGCGGGACTGCTCAGCACAGCCAGTGGCGTTGGATTCTTTGGCGCCGAAAATGGCGACACGGTGATCCTGGACGGCAGTTCACAGGGAGCCTTGAGCAACGCCGCCATCTTCACCATTGCCGATCACGCGGATACACAGCTGATGGGAACGATTAGCAACACGGGTTCCTTCCTAGTGGCCGCGAACGGGAACCAAACGAATTTGAGCATGCGCAATTCCGTCACGCTGGCCGGTGGCGGCTCGGTTGTGATGAGCATCGGCGGCAACGGCGGCATACCGGTGATTCGCGCCGGAATAGGCGGCGCTTCATTGAGCAACGCGAATAACGCGATTTCAGGCGTCGGGCAGCTCGGAAACGCCAACTTGCTTTTCACCAACCAGAGTGCGGGAACGGTGAACGCCAATGTTTCCGGCGGCACCCTGCTTATCAATCCGATTGGGACTCCAGTCAACCTTGGCCTGCTGGCTTCCTCAAATGGGGGCATCCTGCAATTCGATGTCACCGTGAACAATGCGGGGGGCACAATTTCCGCAGCAAGCGGCTCGCAGGTGCAGTTGCTGAGTGCCTCGACGATTCGGGGAGGCACGGTAAATTCCGCGGCGGGATCGACTTTCTTTGGAGCAGTGAACGGTAACGCTACTGTGCTCGACGGCAGCACGCTGGGCCCATTGACGATGACGGGCGCGTTCACGATTGCCGACCATGCCGACATGGAACTCCTCGGGACGATCTTGAACACGGGCTCGATTCAGGTGGCTGCAAACGGCAATCAAACCAATCTCGGCATGGGCAACGCAGTTACATTGACCGGCGGCGGCAGCGTTCTCATGACAGTCGGCGGCAATGGCGGCATTCCCGTGATTCGCGCGGACGTCGGCGGATCATCCCTCACGAATGTCAACAACACGTTTTCTGGTCGCGGACAAATCGGAAACGCAAATCTCGCGTTTACAAATCAGTCTGGCGGAACGGTGAACGCGAGCAATTCCGGAAATGTTTTGCTCGTAAATACTGTCGCCGCCACGAACCAGGGACTTTTCGAGTCCACGGGCGGCGGGATTCTCCAGATTTCAGTCCCCGTAAACGACTCGGGCGGAACGATTGTAGCGGGTGCCGGCGGCTCACAGGTGCAGCTCGTCACTGGGGCGGATATTCAAGCGGGAACATTGAACACGTTGACGGGGGCCGGCTTCTTCGGAACAGTCAACGGCAACACGGTGACTCTGGATGGAGTGACGCAAGGTCCTATTGCGAACACCGGAACGTTTACTGTCGCAGACCACGGCGATACAGAACTGATGGGAACCATCAGCAATTCTGGATCGATTCAGATCTCCGCGAACGGGAATCAAACCAATCTGAGCGCAGTGGGCGCCGTGACACTCTCCGGAACCGGCAGCGTCAGCATGTCCATCGGCGGCAATGGAGGAACGCCCGTAATCCGGCAGGATGCGGGTGGATCGAGCCTCACCAACGCAGGCAATGCGATCAGCGGTCCCGGACAACTCACTCTTCCCACGTACGCTGAAACAGCAGGATCGATTCAGATTCCTTCGGGCGTGTCCGATTCGCTGACGAGCTTTGCAGTGAGCGGCGGCGATGTCCAGGTAGATGGCACGCTCAGCGTTACGAACGGTGTATTCACATCCGGCACGGGAACGATTTCCGGCATTGGCTCTGTCTCGTCAGGCATCTCGAATTCCGGCGTGACGCAGGCCGGAGACATTCCGGCTCCCGGGATCCTGTCCGTCGCCAGTTTGACGCAAAGCTCTTCCGGCTCCTACGGAGTTGCGATCGGCGGGCTCAGCGTAGGGTCGCAATATTCCCAACTCAAAGTGACCGGCACGGCCAGCCTCGCCGGAGCGCTGAATATCAGCCTCCCGGGCGGGTTCACGCCTGCGGCCGGCAATTCGTTCACGATCCTGACCGCTGGTTCCATCACTGGCACGTTCACCTCGATCAATTCGCCGTCGCTGCCTTCGGGACTTTCCTGGAGTGTTGCGTACAACGCGACGTCGGTCGTCTTGAGCGTGAGCCAGGCGAGCCCGCCCTCGTTCAGGTTGACAATCGGCGAGCCCGGGTCGGGAAGCGGCACGGTCACCGACAATTTGGGCCAGATCGATTGCACGGACACCGCAGGCGTCGTCACGGGCACATGTTCGGCAAGCTATCAGAGCGGAACCGTTGTCGTGCTCACGGCGACTCCAGCAGTTGGCAGCACATTTGGTGGATGGAGCGCGTGCTCTGGAACGGGTACGTGCTCTGTCACGATGAATAGCAATCAAACCGTGCAGGCCACTTTCGGAATTGTCACGCCAAACTTCACGCTGACGGTATCTGAGTTGGGCACAGGCACAGGAACGGTCACCGACAACACGGATCAGATCAATTGCAGCGAGGCGAATGGCGTCTCAACCGGCACTTGCTTTGCCAGCTATCCGAGCGGCACACAGGTGGTCCTGACCGCGAGCGCAACCTCACCTGCCACCTTCGGTGGTTGGGGCAACGCTTGTTCCTCTTCCGGCACGGGCGCAACGTGCGGCTTGACCATCACGGCGACGACAAACGTCACCGCCAACTTCGTGCCGCCGCCTGCGTCTGTGAACCTGACGTTCAATCCGGGTACGACCGTCACACAGCAGGCTACCTACGATTGCCCCTCCGGCACTCATCCCTGCACCGATCCCAACGCCCATTCTCTCAATTTGCAATTGCCGCAGGTGAATGGCGCCTTCACTCTCACTGTCACCGCAACCGAGATTCCCCCATCGCAGGCCGATGGCTTGTGCGAGACCGGCAACACCGTGGCCAACGACTTCGACTGCCGCTTTGTCACCTTCTTCAGCGCCGGCACCGATCCCAACGGAAGCACCATCGTCCCGCTCTGCTATCCCTACGCCAACGGCAACTGCGTCCACTATCAGGTCTATTCCGGCACTCCCGGAACCGAGCCTGATCCGAGTCTCTACACGGGGCCCGTGGATTGGCAGATTGCATTCAACAACGACACGTTCGTACCCCCGGGGCCGTATTGGACCGGCAGCCAGCCCCAGTTCTACGACGATCCAGACTACGCACCCACGCCGACCTCGGCGGTCGGGAGCGTGTGCACGCAGCCGATGACGATCAACGGTGTGGCGCAGAACTACTTCTGCCAGTTCGAGTTCGACATCACGACGTTCATCAATCCGACGCAGCCCGTGGATACCGTGATCGGCGGCTTGACTAAGCAACTCAACGACGTCACGATCGCCTTCCCACCGAGTACTTCTGGGCAGCTCACCGTAACCAGCACTCCCGACGCCGCCTCTACCGGCGCTGGCCAGCCGATCGGCTTTACGATCGCCGTGAACAACAACAGTCCGAACACAGCGACCGGTGTTTTGGTGAGCGATCCTCTTCCCTCCGGTGTGAAATGGACCTTTACGCAAACCGGCGCGGCAGGCAAGTGCGGAATCACCGGTGGCGGAACCCTGCTATGCACATTCGGCAATTTGGCGCCGGGCACTGGTGGAAGCCTCCACGTAACGGCTCTCTCGGCGCCGGCTGGTACATATGTAAATGCGGCCACGGTCACCGTGAACGGACAGCAGTTCCTCACGATCACGTCGATCACGGTCGAAGCCGTCGCGACGTCCTTCAGCGGCCTGACGCCTTCTCAATCAATCACGGTCGGCGCGGCCTCGATCAATCTCGCGGGGATGATCTCCGGAGCCGGGCCAGCCTATCCGCCAACCGGCGAAACGATTTCCGTAACGATCAACGGTGCGACGCAGACCGCCTCGATCGGCGCCAACGGCTCGTTCAACCTCGTATTCCCGACAGCCAGTATTCCGGCTTCGTCAACGCCGTACGCCATTAAGTACAGCTACCTGGGAGACAGCACGTTCGCATCAGCGGCCGATTCAAGCACTGCTCTCACAGTCCAGAAAGCGGTTTCGACCACGGTCATTACTTCGACCTCACCGAATCCGTCGACTGCGGGCCAAGCGGTAACAATCGCAGTACAAGTTACAGGAAGCAGCACTCCGACAGGCACCGTGCAAGTCACCGCGAGCACCGGTGAGACTTGCACAGCGACGCTGCTATCCGGATCTGGAAGCTGCTCGATCACGTTCACCACGGCGGGTCCTCGAACATTCACCGCCGTCTATTCAGGCGACAGCACTTTCACTGGCGGAACGTCACCGACCGTTTCGCAGACGGTGAACAGCCCAAGCTCAAGCACGGTGAAAATATCGCCGAGCAGCATCAATTTCGGAAGCGTGTATGTGGGCACGCTCTCGTCAAAGGTCGTGACCGTGACGAACACCGGTAACACGCCGGTGACGGTCAACAAGGTCTCGATTTCGCCGGTTACCGGCGGAGATTCGCGCGATTTCGCGCCCTTGAGTCTGTGCTTGTTGCCGCTGAAGCCAGGGCAGAGCTGCATCATCAGCGTCACGCTGATTCCGGACGCGAGTACGCCCGCGCAGAGAGCCGCGACTTTGCTGATCGCTGATACGGCGAGCGGAAGTCCGCAGTCAGTCTCGCTCACTGGGACGATGCTGAATCCACAGGCGAGACTCAGCACTGTATTCGAGCAGTTCGGCAATCAGAAGACGAATTCGACGAGCCAGCCCAAAATAGTCACGCTGACGAATTCCGGCACAACGCCCTTGAATATCAAGACGATTTCGCTCAGCGGGAATTTCGCTTTGGCTGGTGCGACGACGTGCGCGAACGGGGGAACCATCCAACCTTCCGCCATGTGCACGCTCGCCATCACATTCACGCCGCGATCGAAAGGGATCAACCGAGGCAGCGTCACGATCAGCGATAACGCGCTGCTCAATCCTCAGATCATCGTGTTGAGCGGTACCGGGAACTGAACTCGATCGCTTCGGGCTACTTCGGGCGGCCTTTGTAACCCTGGGCGATCATCCGGATCGAATAGACCTGCGCGGCGTTTGCGATCTGCTTACCTTCCCAATCGACCGCGCCGCGCTCAAGCACAAAGAGCGTCTTGCGATCAGGGCCTCCGAAAGAGACGCTGATGACGTCGCGTTGTGTGGGGATTAATCCCAGCCACGTGCCATCCGGGCTGAAGACCTGAATGCCCGGATTCGTGCTCACATAGACGCGGCCAGCTGCGTCGATGGTGCTACCGTCGCCCGCTGTCTTGTCTTGTAGCTTTCCAAAGTCGCGCTGGTTTTTGAGCGAACCATCGGGCTGCACATCGAAGACGACCATGGTGCCCACGTTCGTGACGTACAGTTTTTTCTCGTCCGGGCTGAGAATGATTCCGTTGGTGCGCAGATTCTGGCCATACTTCGTGACGATCCCATTCGGGCTCGCATAAAAGAGGCCGCCCATCGTGAAGTACGCGCCGCCTCGCTTATCGGCCACCAGGTCGTTGAGCACGCCGCCGATGCAATCCATGGGGTCGTCCTGATATTTGTCGGCGAGCAATTTGTGCTGAGGCGAAAGCTCCCAAATCGCCGGATGCAAGCCGCGCTCGACAATGAAAAGTTCGCCTTTCGAATTCATCGAGAGTGCGCCGCCGGTGTGCGTATCTGTGTAGACGACGGAGGGCTTGCCATCCTTATCGATTTTCACCACGGCAGCGTTGTCGTTCTGCGCGATCAGCAATCCGCCGTCTTTGGTCCCGACAATTCCGTCGCCGTTGTTCCCCGCCTCTTGCCACAAGAATTTCCATTTCTGCCCCGACGCGATGACGCCAGAAATTTCCGTGATCGTATAATCGCGCGGGGCCGGACCTGTGGCGGGCCAGTGGATCGGCGGCATTTTCGCCGGCGGATTCTTACATGCAGCAAGAACCGCATCGTATCCGGGATCCGCATTCGCTTGCAGCGAAGGTGCTGGGGCATTTGCCGGAGCAGGTGGCAGCTGTGGCGCTTGATCCTGTGCCAGCGCAACTGAGGAGAAAAGCAAACCAGCGACAATTGCAAAAATCGATTTCGATTTCATAGCCCCTCGCTTTCGGCGCGGAGTATATTGTTTTGTCGCGCTCGAAGTCAAAAATTGGTTGAGCGTAGTCCTGCCTTGTTCACCTGGCGCAAGCTCGAATGCAGTTACAATCGGCGCGCTTGAGATCGCGAGGTTCGTATGAGCAACGAAGAGGTCGGCCGCAAGGCCTCCGATTTGTCCGCAGCTGAAATCCAGAAACGCCGAGCGCTTCTGAAATGGGCGCTGCTCGGCGGAGGCGCGGCCGTTGCAAACTTTTTCCGAAGCCCGATCGCAAGCGCGGTGCCTACGCGCAAGGAACAGGACGGCCAAGCCGCAGCCGATCGCGCCACGCGAGGAATGCCAGCGCCGAAAATAGAAGATGTCACGGTGATCGAAGTCGGTGGCGGGGGCAACAACGATTCGACCGTCGTAAAGGTAACCACCGATCAGGCCGGCCTCTACGGATACGGCTGCGCGACGAACACCTTCCCAGGCGGCCGCTCGAAGCTCGTTCGCCTGGCGGTCGAGGATTATCTGAAACCGATCGTCGTCGGACGCACGAGCGATCGTATCGAGCAAATCTGGCAGCTGTGCTACATGAGCTCGTACTACAAGAATGATCCGGTTTTGAATTGCGCGATCGGCGGCGTCTGCGACGCGCTCTGGGACATCAAAGGGCGACAGGCCGGTATGCCGGTGTATCAACTGGCGGGCGGCAAGTGCCGGGAAGCCGCCGACATCTACATGCACGCGTGGCTCGGCGCGCAGGATCCCGCGAAGCAGCTTATCGAAAGCTCGATGAAATTGGTGGCACAAGGCTACCGCAATTTACTGGTTGCGATGTTCGTGCGCGATGGCGCGGTTAACAATATTTATGGCCAGCCTAAATTCGAAGACGGCTCGATGCCCTTCGATCGCGATAAAGAGATTCGCAAAATCCTCGCGGCGTTTGAGGAGTTCCGCAAAGAGATGCCGCCGGAGATCGGCCTCGGCGTGGACGTTCATTCCCTGCTCGATAGCATTCGTGCGACGGAATTTGCGAAGGATGTCGAGCATTTCAAGCTGTTCTATTGCGAAGACCTGCTCGCGCCGGAGGATTCAGGACACTATCGAGTGATCCGCCAGCAATGCACCACGCCGCTCGCGATCGGCGAGCTGTGGAGCAACGCTCATGAGTGGCAGCCGCTCGTCGAAGAGCGCCAAATCGATTACATCCGCCATCACGTCTCACACATCGGCGGCTACACGGCGGCGCGCAAGATCGCCGCTTTCGCGGAGAATTACGAAGTCAAGTTCGCGTGGCATGGCGCGCCGAATTCTCCAGTAGGACACATGACGAACCTGACGCTCGACCTCACCTGCAACAACTTCGGCATCCACGAACACTTCGATTACACGCCGCTCGTGCAGGATATTTTCAAGGGCTGCCTGGACGTGAAAGACGGCTATGCCTGGGTCAGCGAAAAACCGGGCTGGGGCATTGAAATCGACGAGGCGCTCGCGGCGAAGCATCCGATCACGGACGAGCATCCAAACGAGATGCGCACACCGGATGGCTCGGTGATCAACGGTACGGGCTAACCTTCAGAAGGCCGGCCCGAACTACGAGGATTTCAGCGCCGTTTCCGGTTCATCAATTCGAATTTCGGAAAGTTCGCTGATCAGGGTGCCCGCCCAGCGATACACGTTGTGCTCTTTCACCACGTGACGCATGCGCCGCATGCGGTCCTGGCGTTCTCCGGCGTCCATTTCGAGCGCTACGCGGATCGCGTCGGCAAGTTCGTCCGTGTCGTACGGATTCACAATCAGTGCATCGCGCAGTTCACGGGTCGCGCCGGTGAAACGGCTTAGGATCAGCGCCCCTTCCTCGTCGCCTCTCGCTGCGACGAACTCCTTCGCAACGAGATTCATGCCGTCATGCAGTGAAGTCACCATGCACAAATCCGCGGCGCGGTAATAAGGCAAGATTTCGTCGTGGCTGTGATGGCGCGTCAGCAGAACGATGGGCCTCCAGTTGCCATTTTTTGCAAAACGCTCATTGATCCGCGCGGCCTCAGCTTCCACTTCAAACATCAGATCGTGATATCGGGCGATTGTCGTGCGGCTCGGCGCGCCGATTTGCACGAAGGTAAAGCGGTGCACATAAAGCGGCCATCTGTCGAGAAAACGCTCGATCGCCCGGAATCGCTCGATAATTCCCTTCGTGTAGTCGATGCGATCGACGCCCACACCGAGAAAGCTCGCTTCGACGCCGTGGTTCTTCAGCAGTGATGCGCGCAGGGCATACGCGGACGGATCCACCGACTCGCTCCACGCGTCGCGGAAATCGACGCTAATCGGGAATGGCCGCACGGATGTGACGTGATCGCGCCGCTTCACCGAGAAGTGCTCCCAGGCTATACGCGACTCCAAGGCGGCGTCGACCGTCTCGAGGAAATTGTTGCAGTGGGCCTGCGTGTGGAACGCTACGAGATCGGCGCCGAGCAGCCCGTCGAGAAGCTCGCGCTGCCAGGGGCAAATTCCGAACGCCTCAGGATTCGGCCACGGAATGTGCCAGAAGATCGCGACGCGCACGTCCGGCCGCGCTTCTTTGATCATCCGCGGCAATAGCGCGAAGTGATAGTCCTGCACTAACAGCAAGGGGTGCTCGACGCCTTCCATTTCCTCGAGCACGGCGTTCGCGAAGCGACGGTTCGCATCCTGATAGCTCTGCCAATCGGAGGAACGGAAAATTGGCCGGGTGTGCGCGATATGGCACAGTGGCCAAAGGCCTTCGTTTGAGAAACCGTAGTAGTAGCCTTGCTCTTGTTCTTTCGTGAGCCACACGCGGCGAAGCGTGTATTCGGGCTTATCCGGAGGCACACGCAAGCGATCGTGGCGATCCACGGTCTGGCGATCGGCGTCGCCGGAACCGTGCGCGATCCACGTGCCATTGCAAGCGCACAAAACCGGTTCGAGCGCCGTGACCAAACCGCTCGCAGGCACGGACGCCTCGATCATTTTTCCTCGATGCATGTGCATGTAGGGTTCGCGGTTGGAAACCACGAACAACGAGCCGCGTAGCTTGCTTTGCAAGCTCACGCGCAGGCGCTCGGGGGTCCAAAGTGACGCGCCGGTTTCTCGCAAACGCGCTTCCTCCGCAGCGGCCGCGCGCGCTTCATTCAGGCTGCGCGCAAAATTCACGACTTCTTGAGAAAAGGGCGCGAGAAAGTCTTCCTTGGGCAGTGTCGGTCGCGGCTGCGCGCGGCCGCTGCGCAAATCCTTCATCCACTGCGCCGTACGCGAGATCGGCAGCAAGACAGTCCAACGAATGATCAACACCGTGACAAAGACAATCAGGAGCACCTGCGCGATTACGTGCCAAACGGTCTCGCGCCAAATGCTGTTGCTTTGAGCCTCGATGTAGCTGGCGTCGTGAACGATCACGAGCGCGCCGGCGACTTCGTCATGCTTGTGCAGCGGCTGGTAATAGACATTTACCGGCTCGTTACCCAGCCGCGTGAATTCTCCGAAGCCCTGATCTTGTTTCAGTCTCTCGAGCGGAACGGCAGGGGGAGCCGCTCCTGCCGCAAGTCCGGCGCTTTCGGCCAAAAGATTCCCGTCCGCGTCATAAATTGCAACTCCGGCAAGGCGTTCGCGATTGCCGAAGCGTTCCACGATTCGCCGCAATTCGACGCGTGCATCGCGATCAAAAGCAGGCTCGACAATCTCCTGCAGGCTCTCGGCGAGAACTTCGGCGCGGCGCTCCAAATCGGCACGCAAGCCGCGCTTCTCCGAGCGGACCTCACTTCGAGAAATAAAGAAGGTTACGAGTGTGATCCCCACGACGAGAGAGAGAATTAAACGAAGGCTGAGTCTCACTCTAATCCTCTCGAGAAAAACCGCGGCCCGTGGGCCGGTCTGAGATGTGAGAAGCTTTGGAGGTACTTGGTTTCCTCGATGTCACCGCATGCGATTGTCTAGATTGGGCCGGCCACCACGTGAGCGGCCCACCAGGAACACACCTATCATCTGCTCAAAGCATGAATCCTTCCATACCCGAAACACCCTATATCGGTTTTGTCTCAATGACTTAGCGACACAATTGGCCAGCGCGCCAAGGAAGATTTGTCGGAGGCTGTCACTTTTTTACAATCCGGAATAGGCTCGGTCGACGCGCCAGTGCAGCAGCGCTGCTTTCTTGACCGGCCTTCGCGCCACGCGTAAGCTGAAATCGAGCGACCGAAATGAGACATGCGGCGAAAGTGAGTTTGGTCGGCGCTGGCCCCGGCGATCCGGATCTTTTGACCGTGAAGGCTCACCGGCTTATTCACGCAGCCGACCTCCTTCTGCACGACGACTTGGTTTCGCCCGAGATTCTCGCGCTTGCGAATTCGAATGCTGAAGTGGCGAATGTAGGCAAGCGTTGCGGCAAAAAGGGCATCACCCAAGCTGAGATCAACGCTCGGATGATCCAGGCCGCTCGGCAAGAACGGCACGTTGTCCGCTTGCATGGCGGCGACCCCGCGATATTCGGACGCTTGGCGGAAGAAACCGATGCCCTTGACGCTGCTGGCGTGGCCTTTGAAGTTGTTCCTGGGGTGAGTGCGGGCTCGGCTGCGGCTGCGGCCCTGGGCCTGTCGCTAACCGACCGGCGCAAGAGCTCGAGCGTGATGATCGTCAGCGGTCACCATGCGACCAAGAACGCGCCTTACGCGGCAACCGATTGGAAGGAAGTCGCAAGCGACAATGCCACGCTCGTCGTCTACATGCCGGGCAACAATTTTCAACCGCTGCGCGATGAGCTGCTCTTGGCTGGATTGTCCCCCGATATTCCCGCCGTGATCGTTTCCCGCGCCAGCACTCCGCAGCAGCGGCACGAAACGGCCACGCTTGGAACGCTAGCGAGTCTGCCCCGCATGGATTCCCCGACCGTTCTGTTGATGGGCCGGGGACTGGATCGCCTAACGAAACACGGCCGACAGTCCGCATCGGCCGCCCTAGAGCAAGCCGAGCTAATTTTCTCCTCGATAGAATGACCCTTTGATATCGCCCTTGCTTGGAACTCTGGTCCCCGCTTCGTGTTAGATTCTTCGTGCCTTACCCGCTACCATCGAGGAGCCCTGCTCGAATGTTTGATCGGCAACGATCCCAGATCGACTGGATCGATATCGTTTGGCTTCTCTTCATCGCGGGTCTTGCGGTTCTTCCACCGGTCGACGAAATTCACAAGCAGCTCATCCTGCTTGGGTTCGCAGTATTTCAGTTTTTTGAAAGGCGCCTACTGGCATGGAACCCGTCGCGGGGCCGCGTGTATAGCGTTATTTTCAAGATTGCACTGGCGACGCTGCTCCTGGATCACACGGGTGAAGTTGCCATCAACAGCAGCTATTCCCCGATCTATTACATTCCGATCGTAACCGCAGCGATCTATTTCGGTCCCCTAGGCACCCTGTTATGGACCGGCGTCGCTTCTCTTGCTTACTGCTCGTATCTCATTCCCGCGCAGATGGAATACGAAATCACCGCGGAGGGATTCAAATACCTTACGATCCGGATACTCTTCTTTTTCCTCGCTGCTATGCTGGTGAACCGCTTTGTGGTGGAGAATCGCAGGCAGACCGCGCGCTATCAGGCGCTCTCGGAAACATTGGAAGAAACCAACCGGCAGTTGCAACGCGCCGAGGCCGATGCCCGGCGCTCCGAGCGCCTCGCGGCCTTGGGGCAGCTTTCCGCCGGGCTTGCTCACGAGATTCGCAATCCCCTCAACGTGATAAAGGGTTCGGCTGAAATGCTGACGCAGAAGCTGAATGATTCGCAGCCCCTCGCGTCGGAGCTGGCGGGATACATTTCGTCTGAAGTCAACCGCCTCAACGCACTCGTCGCGCGCTTCTTGGATTTTGCCAGGCCGTCGCATCTCGATTTGAAGCCACAAAACATGGCTGAAATCGTCGACCGCGCCCTTCAGTCGGTTCAGGCCGAAATGCCAGATGCAAATGTACGCATCGAGCGTCACTACGCGAACGGATTGGCAGCGATTCCCGCAGATGAGCAGCTTTGCGAACGGATCTTCGTGAACTTGATTCAGAATGCGTACCAGGCCATGGCCGCCGCTGACGGAAGCGTTTACGAAAAAGTCTTACGCCTCACGATCGAGCCGGAATCTTCGAGCGGTCGCGATGGTGTGGGCATTACGATCGCGGACTCGGGTCCCGGTGTGCCGCCCGAATTGCGCGAGCAGATTTTCAATCCGTTCTTCACATCAAAAAAAGAGGGTGTCGGCTTGGGACTCGCTCTCGTGGCGAAATTCGTGGATGATCATCGCGGATCGCTCCGTCTCGAGAGCAACCGAGCGCCGGGCGCCGCATTTCACGTTTTTCTGCCCGGTCCGCCGGCTGCACCAAAACCAAGCACTCATCGCATGAAAGCCTTAAAATTCTAGTTTCGAGAACAGATCACACGTGCCCACCGAAAAACCTTCCATTCTTATCGTAGAAGACGAAGCCAAAATGCGCCGTTTGCTCGAATTGCAATTGGCTGAGGAAGGTTTTCGGGCTCACACCGCGGGCGATGCCGAAGCAGGTTTACAGCTTCTCAGCCGCGAGTCGTTCGATTTGGTCGTGACCGATTTCAAGCTTCCGGGCATGACCGGCCTTGAATTCCTGCAAGCCGCGAAACGCATCGATGCGAATCTGCCGATCGTGATCATGACGGCTTACGGCACGGTGGAATCCGCAGTTGATGCGATGAAAGCCGGCGCGAGCGACTATGTATTGAAGCCGTTTTCGCTCGCCGAACTCGTACTCGTCATCCGCAAAGAGCTCGCCGCCCGCCGTTTGGTGGAAGAGAATCGCAATCTACGCGAAGCTCTTGGCCAGCGCTATCAGTACAAGAATATCGTCGCTGAAAGCCCGAAGATGCAGGCCGTGCTGGCTCTGGTCGAGCGCGTTGCGCCCACGAACGCAACAGTCTTGATTGGCGGCGAAAGCGGTGTCGGGAAGGATATGGTCGCTCGCGCGATTCACGAACACTCCAATCGCGCCTCGGGGCCGTTTCTCAAGATAAACAGCACTGCAATTCCGGAGAATCTGCTCGAAAGCGAATTATTCGGTTACGAAAAAGGCGCGTTTTCGGGTGCCGTCGCGAGCAAGCCGGGAAAATTTGAGTTGGCTGATCGCGGCACGCTCTTCCTGGACGAGATCGGCGACGTGCCCGTGCCAATCCAGGTAAAACTCTTGCGCGTCTTGCAAGACCGAGAATTCGAGCGTCTCGGCGGCACCCGAACGCACAAAGTCGACGTGCGTTTGATCGCCGCAACGAATCGCGATTTGCGCGCGGCGCTCGAAGAAAAAACGTTTCGCGAGGATTTGTATTACCGCCTGAACGTGGTCGCCATCGATATTCCGCCCTTGCGCGAACACAAGGAAGACATCCCCGCACTCGTCGATTTCTTCCTCAAGAAATTCGCGCGCGAAGCGAGCAGCCCGCCGCCGACCATTGCGCCGCAGGCGCTGCGCCTACTGATGGACTACCACTGGCCCGGCAACATCCGCGAGCTTGAGAATATTCTGCAGCGCAGCGTGACGCTCGCCGCCGGCCCGAAGCTCGAGGCTGCCGACATTCACTTTGATAGCCCGCGCTCCCGGCGCACGGCGGAAGCAAATGCGCCCGTGCTTCCTGAAGGCATCACGCTCGATGAGTGGGAGCAAGAGATCATCCGCGAGGCGCTCCGCCGCGCCAACAACAACAAAAGCCAGGCCGCACGCGCTCTGGGCCTGTCGCGGAATGCCCTCCGCTATCGCCTCTCGCAGATGGGCGTTGCTGATTCGGCCGACGGCGAGTCATGAAATCCGCAGCTCACTGCGGTGGCTGAAATCCACCACCCCGCTTGAAAACCACCGAAATCCGGACCTCGAGCCGCAAGCCATCTCAGCCGTAGTTACACCGTAATTGCTCCACAGTCAGCAGGTTAGGAGACCTCCCGAATAATGCGCCCCTTTGGCCCAGCCAATGCACTGTCTCACTCGGGCCTACATATCCTGGCCGCATGCCGGTGAGGGGAAAATGAAGAGACATTTCGCAGCTGTCGCGCTGGCGGGGATGTTGCTGAGCGCAACTATCGTAGGGGCGCAGGATCAAAGCGATCCTTACAACAATCAAAATGGCCAAGACCAAGCCGATCCTTATGCCCCTCGGGGCGGCTCGCAGCAGCCCACCATGCCGCCTCCACCGCCAGGCCAGCAAGCACCCTCGACATCGGATCAGACGCCGCCTCCGGGCATCGCGCGTTTGAGCTACGTTCACGGCGACGTTTCTTCGCAGCACAGCGATAACGGCCAATGGGAAGCAGGCACCGTCAACACACCAATCGAAGCTGGCGATCGCGTTTCCACCGGCCAGGGCGGCCGGGCGGAACTTCAGCTCGACTACGCGAACGTCCTGCGCCTCTCAGATGGGACTACTGCAAAGATCGCCAACATTTCGCGGGATGGCATTCAGGTCCAGATCGGACAAGGCCTGGCAACATACTCTGTCCTGAAGGGCGGCGAAGCTTCCGCTGAGATCGACACTCCGAATGCGGCGATTCATCCGAACGGCCCCGGCGAATATCGAATCTCCGTCGATGCCGCAGGCCAAACGATTGTGATCGTGCGCGGCAACTCTGCCGATATCACCGAGCCGCAAGGCAGCACGCAGGTCGAAAACGGCCAGATGATCACGATTCAGGGCACGGACAGTCCCGAGTACAAAATTTCTTCCGCGCCCGTGCAAGACGCCTGGGATTCGTGGAACAGCGACCGCGACCGCCACACGGGCAACGCGCAGAGCTGGCATCACACCGACCGCTACTACACCGGCTCAGACGATCTGGATCCGTACGGCACTTGGTCGGAAGTTCCAGATTACGGCCCGGTATGGACGCCGCAACAGGGCCCGGATTGGTCACCCTATAGCTCGGGCCGCTGGGTTTGGGAACCGGGCTGGGGCTGGACCTGGGTTTCCTATGAACCCTGGGGCTGGGCGCCATATCACTATGGCCGCTGGATGGTCTATGGCGGTAACTGGGTGTGGTGGCCCGGACCCGTCGTGGCTTATCCCGGCTACTATCCGGTTTGGGCTCCGGCCTACGTGAACTTCTTCGGATGGGGCGGCATTGGGTTCGGTGTGGGCTTCGGTTTCGGATTTGGCTTCGGGCATGTGGGCTGGCTTCCCTGCGGCCCGGGTGACTGGTTCCATCCGTGGTGGGGCGGCTGGGGCGGGCGCTATAACACGTACAATATTCACAACACTACGATTGTCCGCAACGGTTTTGCCCCGCTCGGTCCGCGAGGCGAGCGTTCGTTCTCGAACGTGCACGAAGCTTTCAGCAACGCGCGCGTCCGCGGTGGCTTCAATTCCATGGACAGCAACCACTTCGGTCATGGCGGATTCTCGGCTGAGCACGGCATCAGCGAAACCGATTTTCGCCAGGCGAGCATGGTAAACGGCAAGATGCCGCTCCATCCATCGCGCGACAGTTTCGGTGCCTCGAATCACGCTGCGAATCCGGCTTCGTTCCGCAATGCGCCTTCGGCTTCGCAGCATTTTTTCACGAACAATTCGCGAGTCGGCGCGGGCTTCAGTTCCCGCGGATCCACTTCTTTCAATAACAACGCACGCGGCCAATCCGGTTTCTCGGGCAATCGAAACGTCGGCTCGTTCAACCGCGCGCCGTCGAACAGCGTCGAATCGGCGCGCGGCATCTCAGGCTCAGTGCAATCGGGCCGTCCCGGATGGCACACGTTCACTCCGTCGCAGGGCGGGGCGAACAATACGAACAACCGCTCGACCACAAACGATGGTTATTCGCGCTCGAATGAGAATTCAGGCTTCCGGTCTTCCGCGTCGGCGCCACGATCAGGCTCCTCGAACTCTTATAACAACTCATACCGTCCTCCCCTTAATATGAGGCAGCCAATCGTGACGCCGCGCGGCGGCAACAATTACGGCTCGGCGTACGGCCGAAACCCCTATGGCAACTCAGGCTCGCGTCCGAGTTACAACACGCCACACAGCTACGGCAACTCCGGAACCTACAACGCACCTCGCAGCTTTGGCGGCAATAGCGGCTCCAATGCCCCACGCAGCTACAACGCACCGCGATCCTTCAGCACGCCGCACAATAGCGGCGGAAGTGGCGGTGGCGGAAATCACGGCGGTGGTGGCAGCCACTCAGGCGGCGGGCATTCAGGTGGTGGCGGACACGGCGGCCATCACTAGATCGAAGTCAACGATAAGACGCACGGCCCCGAGCAGCTTTCGGGGCCATTCTCTTCTTGTTGTGACGGGAAATTTTCTTAGGGTGTGCTCGGCTTCGGCTGGGCAGGCGCGCTCGGCGCAGCGGGTACTTGCTCAAGCGCCAGATACGCCCGCCCGAAAGCGGATTGCTGCGTGCCTGCCGCGATGGTGACTGCTTGCACCGTGTATCGGCCGGTCGGGAGCTTTGACAGCGGCAAGCTGATTCGGAAAGAAGCCGTGCGCGTTTTTTGATCAACCGCGGTTGGCGGAAGAAGCGGTGTTGCGTTCACCTGCACACCGCCGCGGAAGAAGACCAGCCCCGCACGAATGGTCGCCGGATCGAGCGTTTCGTCCTTCTCGCCTTTCTCGGGGTAATACGCCTGAAAGAAAACGTAGAGCGTTTGGCCCTGATTGAAGAAGCGCGTCACGCTCGGGACGATCTTTGCGCCGTCCATCTCGAGCGGAGTCGACGATATTTTCGCCAGCGTGCCTTCAGCCTTCGTCTGTACCTCGCTTGACTTCTCGACCGGCACCAGCTGGCTAGACAGCAAAACCGAACTCAGCGACAAGCGAGCCGCTGGCCGCGGGGGCACGATCAAAGGCTGCTCGAACGTCCCGATCTTTCCCGATTCGTTCTCGCGCGCTACAAATTTCAATCGATAGTTGCCGGGCGCGAGCATCACACCGCCCTGATAGAGCAGGCTGCTGCGATTCACTTGTTGAAAGCGCTGCTCGTCCAGATGAACCGTGATCGTATCGTGAAGCGTGGCAACGGACTGTCCCGAAGGCACGATGCGCACTTCCGCCGCGAAATCGAATTCGGCTTCGTGCCGGTCATGCTTTTGCGCCCAATCGAGCGCGCTCGAGGGGAGTTTCGCGGAAATAGGAACATAAACCTGCTTGTCGCTGACGCGGAACATCGCGGTTTCGACCGCGATCGGCAGATCGACCTCAGGATTTTCCTGGCGAAGCGCATCGACGAGTTGTTGATTGCGATCCTCTTTCTCGAGATGCTGGAAATCGCGCGGGGCGTAGTAGCCGTTGCGGTAGCGAACGTGGGCGCCCGGCGCGTTCACCTTCACGCGCACTGCGTGCCAGCTTCCATCCCGCTTCACGTCGGGAGGCAAATCGTAGCCAATCAGATAGTAGCCGTTGTTCTCTTGCTGGATTTTTGGGAAGGCGTCACTCAAATCGCCGAGGTCGAAGAATGCCCGACCGCCCGTGTCGGTCGAAAGCGTCGCAAGCGTGTCTCGCGAATCTTCGCGCTGATCGGTCTGGTGGTAGACGGCAGCGCCGCTGAACATCGACGTGCCCGTCGCCGCGGCCGTCGTCGCATCACCGCCCGGAGGGGTCGCAAACATTCCGCGGGCATCAATCGAGTAGATCGAGACGTCCGCGCGATTCGCTGCGTCCGTTGCGGCGCGCAATTCTGCGCGGTTCTCTTCCCCGGTCTGCGTAATTCCGCCCGTGAATTCGACGAGCGCTTTCCTTCCCGGAATCGCAGAGAGCACATCGACCAGACCTTCGACCGCCTCAAGCTTCTGATCGGTGTTGAACACATTGAACTCGGTTTGGTCCGGCGTATACGCATCGCCCGTATCCTGTTGCACGTCGTATTCGCCGTTTTGCGCGGCGGCGTAGAGTGGATTCGAGAGTTGCGACGCAGCGCCGGGAAGTATCGTCTTGATCGCTTTTTCGAGCGTCGGCTTGTCGTTCGTGAAATTCGCCAGCACTGCCAGCCGCGTGCTAAAAATGACTACCGCCACCAAATCGGCCGGCGACATCTGTTGTTTGAGGAATTTCTCGGCGGCGTTATGGGCTCGGATGATGTCGTCGGTCTCCATCGAGGTCATATCAAAGAAAAGCGCGATCAAGCGGCGATCGCGCACTTTGTCCATCGCGGCGTCGGCCTCGGCGCTCGTTTGGTGCGGCGTATCGACGGGAATCACCATGGGCGCGGTTGCATCCGGCCCCGCCGTTTCCATGTGCTCGATATCGGAATAGGTGAACGTCGAAATCTTCTCCGCCTTTCCGTTGTCGGTGATTTCGAACTGATCGGCCCTCAGTCCCTTGATTGGTTTGCCCGACGAATCCGTCACCTCCACGTCGATACGCACCACATTCGAAGACGCTCGTAATGTCGACGCAGACACAGGGGGCGGCGGAGGTGGCGGTTGCTGCTGCGCTGGCGACGAAACGGGCGCCAGCCACAATCCCGCGATCACGAGCGCAGCTACAAAGCTGGTTCGAGGATCACGCCAAGCCCGCGTTTCGATCTGGTTCCTCACTGTCTCATTCTCTGCCCGGACAAATTTCATTCCGATTCACCGCTGCCCAGAATCACAAATTGATGCGCACCATCAAGAGCATCGAACGCGGCGCGCCCGCGCTCGTCACGCGGCCGAAAAAGGATCGAGGACCTGACGTCGAAGTCGAACTCGTGTTGCACGTAATGCCAGCTGCATTCCCCGTCGTCCCCGATCCAAGCGCGCCAAAGCACGGCAGGTCCGTCCCGATGCCCGTGAAGCTCGCCGTGTTGGTGAGATTCTGCACCTGCCAGCTGAAGTTGGCCGTCCTTCGCCGTTCCGGGCCAAAGCGAATCGTCTTCGCCAGTGAAAGATTCCAGTTGAATGTGCACGGCCCTTCGACCGCTCCCCGCGGCTCATCCCCGTACGTCAGGTCACCGTTGGAATCGACGGGCAACCTGAAAACGCCCGTCTTGAAAAACGCTGAGCGCGAACCGCCGCAGATTCCGAGGTTCGGATCACCGTTGATGTTCGGGCGGAACGAGAAATTCGTTCCCGTTCCGTTATCCGACGCGACTCCGCCGAGCAGCACCGTGAACGGGGTGCCCGTCTGCCATGTCACGACATCTTGCAAACGCCAATCGCTGAACACGCGCGACTTCCAGCCGTGATTCCAGAAACGGTGACGTTCGCCGAACGGCAGCTCCCACATGGAGACTGCGCGAAATTGGTCGCGCACGTCAAACGTCGACAGCCCGTACTCGGCGTGCAAATTGCCGTCCTGCTGCTCGACGGTGGGCGCACCGCCGCCGATCGAACTCGCGTCATCCAGCGATTTGCTCCATGTGAAGATGCCCTGCAGCATGAAGCCATGCGTAAAGCGATGCATCACGCGCGCTTGCAGCGCGTTGTAAATCGAATTCGCGCCCGATTGATCGAGCGTGTAGCCCGTCGCGTTTTTGTCGATTCGATTCTCTTGAATCGCGCCTTGCGGCGTGCCCAGCGGAGCGCGATTGGGCGCGCGCAAAACGTCCAGATCCGTTCCCTTCGTGCCCGTGTAGGTCAGATCAAGAATCCAGTTCTGCGAAAAGGAGGTCTCTGTTCCCAAATTCCAGATTTGCGCGTATCCAGGTTTGTAGAAGGGATTAACCGCCTCCGTGTTTAGAATCGATATGCCGCTCGTCTGCGGTGCTTTCAGGGCTGTCTCGATCATCAGCGGATCGGACGAACTCGAAACGAGTGTCGCCGTCGTATCGACCGGCGGCTGGTAAATCAATTCCTTCGCCAGCGTCGCGTAGATCGATTCGTTGTAGAAAATCGAGTAGCCCGCGCGAATCACCGTCTTCGGCCTGATGAACTTGGGCTGCCACGCGATACCAATCCGCGGCTCGAAATTGTTGTACTTCCCGTAGATGAGCGCCCGGGGCCAAGCTTCATTCGGCAAGCTATCAACGCGTCCCACCTGAAAGACGGACGCCAGATTCGACACATCCAAGTTGACCAGATTGTTATATACCTCGACCGGCGGAGTCACCGCGTCGTAGCGAAGCCCGTATTGCAGCGAAAATGTCTTTGTCACGCGCCAATCGTCCTGCGCGTAGGCTGAAACACCCCAGCTGCGAAGATACGAATTCGGATTGCCGAATTGCACGCTAGCCGTCTGCGGATAACCGAGCAGAAAATCCCCCAACTCGTTCCCGCTCGCAAGCCCCGTGAAAATGAAATCGCCGCGCGGAATCGGATTCGTATCGCTGTTGTATTGCAACCGGCGGAGTTCCCCGCCGAATCGCATCGTGTGGCTGTTGCGCGTCCAGGAGAAACTGTCGGACGCACGCAGCGTCTGATTGCGAACCAGCGACGGAATCGGATCAGCCAGGCCGGAAAATCCAGTAAAGCTGATTTGCGGTATGCCGAAATCGATCGGCGAAGTCGAAGCGCCCTCGATTCCGAGATTCGCCGTGATGTCGTCCGTTCCGAGGGAATGGTCGCTGAGAATCTTGGCGCGGCTCCGCGTCCAGACCAGTTGCGTGCTCTCTACCACATGCGGCGACCAATTGTGTGAAAGCCCCAACGTCACGCTTTGATTTCGCGTCGACTGGCTTCCGGCGATGTCGACAAAATTCCCCAGCGTATTTTGTCGCTGCGAAGAAAAACTATAGGCGGCGTTCGCATTCCACTTCGCGTTGATCGTGTGCAGCACGGTCCCGTTGACGATGTCCGTATTTTGCGGAGTCGTCCCCTGCAACAGGTAGTTCTGCCCAAGTGCCGTCGCCGTTTGATTCGGCAGGGGGATAAACGAGAGCAGGCCTTGCGCCGTCGTCGATACTGGAATCTGCTGCCCGCCCGCGCAACTTGTCGGATTTGTATTGAATGGATATGGCGTCGTCGTAAACGGCTCGAAAATCGGCGTGCTGTTTGTTGTTGGCAGGAAGCAGCCGGCCCTTTCGTCGGCATTCGGCACGATCGAATACGTATTGATCGCATTCTGCAGCGTCTCGTGCTGGTAGTTCACGAAGAAATAGGTATGGTCGCTGCCGTTGTAAATGTGCGGAATCTTAAGCGGTCCGCCCATGTTCGCGCCCACGCGCTCGTCATACGTGCCGATCTTTGGCACCGTCACACCGTTCACTGGGAACGGACGTGCATCGAACGCCGAATTCGAATAGCGATCGTAAAAGCTGAAACGAACTCGATTCACGTTTTGGCGGAAAAGCCGCCCTCCGCCGCCAGGGCCGCCGCGCCCGCCAAACATTCCGCGTCCGCCGGCAAACGGCGCTCCGCCGGGCAGCGGACCGCCTCCCGGCCCGCCCGGCCCCCCAGGGCCTTGATTTCCCGTCACGCCCGGGATGTTCGCTCCGCCCGGACCCGGTCCTTGATCAAATCCGCCCTGCCCAAAATTCCCAAACTGCCCGCCCGGTCCATTGAACGCCAGTCCCTGTCCCGTCGTTCCCTGCAACAGAAACGCGTCCGATGAGGAACCGCCGGCAGCAGGAATATTGAGATTCGGCTGAAGGCCCGCGCCGCCCGGAACAGCCCCTTCTTCTTGGCCGTTCCCACTCTCCCCGGTCACGTCTGTCTGCTGAAAACCCCCGTTTGCCAGTCCCTGCTGCATGGCGTTGAGAACACCTGGCGGAAGCGCACCACGTCCGCCGCCGCGTCCGCCGTACGGAGGATTGCCCGCGGCGCGATTTCCTGAGGCTCCCGGCGCGCCCTGCCCATCCGGAGCGTTGCCCTGACCGGCTGCGCCTCCGAAGCGGCGTCCGCCCGCCCTCCCCGTTCCCGGCTGCGCGGAGAGCTCCGCCAGCGTCGCCACGCGCAGAACCAATTGCATCGGCCGCGACGATTCCGCCGAAAGCTGAGCCTCCGTAGTCGCCTGCACGAATCCGAGCTGCGTCGCCGTCGCCGTGTAGTGTCCCGGCGGCACCGCCGGAAATTCGAATTTGCCAGATTCGTCCGTCCACGTGATCCACGCCTTTTGCGTATCCGTATTCACCAAACGCAAGGCCGCCCCCGGCACGGGCGACCCGTCCGCCGTGTGCACCACACCTTCGGCGGAAACATTTCCAACTTCGGGCTCGGTGTCGCCTGGGGCGTTTGCCCGGGCCGGCGCTTGAATTTGTCGCGGCGCTTGGGTTGGCGGCTGCTGTTGAACGGGCGGCGCGGGCGGAGTTGCGGGAGTTTCGGCCGAAATCCGATTCGCACTGAAAAAAAACAGAAGGAAAATAAATGCGGCGGATGACCAAGCCCTACGGCAAATTAAGGAACCCAACGTCACCCTCTCGCATGTGGAACTGAGTCCTCGTTGCTGTAAGCCCTTTGACGGCGCTGAGCCGGAATTCGTTTCTGGGCCGAACCCTGCGGCCGCAAAGCTCAAGGTTGATTCCCCCTCACGCATTGGGTAGTTCCAAAACCTGGCCATGCTTCCTACTGCGGCGGGTCCTCTTGTATGATGCACGGTGCTTTCTTGGATACGGCGGACGTTTCCAGCGCAGTGCCGATCACGCACAAGAAGCGCTGATTTTGTGGCGTTTCTACGCGGACGCCTTTCCAATAGTATGGCCTGGAACCAATCGCGGAAAAGAGGAATACGTTACATGGCAGAATCGAAATCCCAGCTGCGCCTCGCCGTCTTGGGCGCCGGGAAAATGGGCGGGATATTGATCGAGGCGTTCGTCAAGCGCGGCCTCGTCTCGCCGAAAAATATCTTCGCCACCGTGCAACACACTGGGCGCGAGCGCAAACACGCCTCGCAACTCGGCGTGATACTTGGCAGCGATAATCGAGAAGCCGTCAAGAAAGCGGACGTCATTCTTCTCTGCGTGAAGCCGCAGACGGTCGGCCACGTCATCGACGAAATCAAAAAGGAGTTGAGCGAGAAGAAACTCCTGATTTCGATCGCCGCCTCTGTTCCAACCGATTACATCGAGCGGCGTCTTAGCGCGAAAGTTCCCGTGATTCGCGCCATGCCGAATACCCCATCGATCGTGGGTGAAGGAATCACCGCGATCGCGCGAGGCAAGATGGCGAGCGACAAAGATATCGCCACGGCTGAGAGGCTTTTTGGCGCCGTCGGCCGCACCGTTGTCGCCGATGAAAAAAATATGGACGCAATCACCGGCCTTTCCGCGAGCGGTCCTGCCTTCATTTACATCATTCTCGAATCGCTCGCCGAAGGCGGCGTGAAAGCAGGCCTTTCCCGCGAACTCGCTACTTTGCTCGCCGCGCAAACCGCTCTCGGCGCCGCGAAAGTCGCGCTCGAAACCGGTCATCACCCGGCCCTGTTGAAGGACACGGTCACGACTCCGGCTGGCTGCACCATCGACGGCATCCTCGAACTGGAAGAGGGCGGCTTACGCGTGACATTGATCAAAGCCGTCGTCAAAGCGGCGCAGCGCGCGAAGGAATTACTGGTCACGGACGAAGAAAAATAGCGTCACTGCCAATAGGAGCGAATCGGGCGATGAAAGCAATCCGCGTGGCGAAATACGGCGATCCCAGCGTCCTTCAGCTCGAAGATTTGTCCGTGCCTAAACCCGGCGCCGGCGAAGCGCTTGTGCGGGTCCATACGGTTGGCGTGAACTATGCCGACGTTTACATGCGCAACGGCGCGGCGCGCATGCCGGTTCCCTTCCCGTTCACGCCAGGTATCGAAGGCGCGGGCGTCATCGAATCGATCGGCGCCGGTGTCACCGAACTGAAATCCGGCGATCGCGTCGCCTATGCCACCCGCGATCTCGGCTCGTATGCCGAATATCAAATCGTCAAACTCGGACAACTCGTGCCGCTTCCTGCTGAGCTCAGCTTCGAGGAAGGCGCCGCGCTCATCCTGCAAGGCCTCACCGCTCACTACCTGCTCCACGAGTTTTATCCGATCAAGCGCGGCTCGACGGTGCTTGTCCATGCCGCCGCAGGTGGCATGGGCCTTCTGCTGATCCAGTGGCTCAAACACATGGGTGCGATGGCCATCGGCACTGTCTCTACAGCAGAAAAGGCCAAGATCGCGCGAGAGGCTGGTGCCGACCACGTGATCATCTACACGCAGCAGGATTTCGTCGAAGGAGTGAAGGCCGTCACCGACGGCCTTGGCTGCGATTACGTGATCGACGGCGTGGGCAAAATCACCTTCACGAAGAATTTCGACGCGCTGAGAAATCGCGGTTGGGCCACGATTTTCGGCATGGCGAGCGGCCCGGCCGATCCCGTCCCGCCGAATGCACTGATGACCAAGTCGCTCACTATCTCCGGCGGCGCGCTCTTCAACTACACGGTCACGCGCGACGAGCTCCTCGGCCGCGCCCGCGATGTTTTCTCCGGTCTTCGCGAAGGCTGGCTGAAGCTGCATATCCATCGCCAGCTCCCGCTTGCGCAAGCAGCCGAAGCCCATCGCTTGCTCGAAAGCCGGCAAACCACGGGCAAGCTCATCCTCACCATCTGACGTTTCCTCGCATAAGGATTTCGTTAAGACCTGTTAATCGCCTTCCCCTGTGGACGGAGTCCTGATAGGCTATGCTAGAATTTCGCGCTTCAGGACGGCTAGGACTCAAATTCACCTGCGAGCAGGTCCCCGATGCCATCTCGCGGACGAAAAATCGTTCTCGCGGCAAGCACTTCGGAATCTTGCGAGCATATGCACAGCACCTGGAAGCAGATGCTGCTCGCCACTCTTCCGGCGCGTTACGCCTCGGTCTTCAATGTCGATTGGGCCGGTAAGGGAGAAGTTTGGCCGGACGGTCAGGCCAAGTACGTCCCGCAAGGTTTGCGCGTCGTCGAAGCGTTGCTCGCGCAGAAATTCCCAGCAGAAGACATCGTCGTCTGCTACGCGGATCAGCTCGAACAATTTGTTGGCGAAGATACCAGGGTCGTCGGGATTCACGCGCACAATCCTCTCGGCATCACATTTGCTACTGACGTTTACGCGTACTTCTATGGCGCTGACGTCGAGCCGATCAACGCCGAGGAATTTCGTCGGCTGATTACACATCCGATTCTGCGCAACCACAAATCGCACCTGAAGATTATTGTCGGCGGCCCCGGCTCTTGGCAGATCGACAAGAAAGGCCTGCAGGACGAGTGGCTGATCGACTGCATCGTCGACGGCGAGGCGGAAGAAACGCTGCTTCCGCTCTTCGAAGCCGCAGTGCGCGGTGAGAGTCTTCCTCGAAAGGTAGAAGGCCATAGCCCGAAGCTTGAAAGCATTCCGCTACTGCGTCACCGGAGCACCTTCGGCGCGGTCGAGATCACGCGCGGCTGCGGACGTGGCTGTCAATTCTGCTCCGTCGCTCTGCGTGCTGGAAAGAGCCTTCCGCTCGAACAGATTCTCGCGAACGTCCGCACGCAGGCCGCGGAAGGCGCCGATTTCGCGCTCCTCGTCACCGAAGATTTATTTCTCTACGAGCACGGGCCCCGCTTCCAGCCCAACGTTCCGGCGCTGAAAAAGTTATTCGAATCCGTCGCCGCCGTGGACGGCATCAATTACCTCGGCCTCACCCATGGCACGATGGCCCCCATCGTCGCCGAGCCAAACATGTTGAGCGAACTCCAACTCGCCGTCGATCGCAGCGTCCACACCCATCCGGCCTCAACCCATCCGGAACAGCGCTATCAAAACCTCTTTATCGGCATCGAAAGCGGCTCGCCGCGTCTTTTCAAAGAAATCATGAAGGGCAAAGGCTATCCGTTCCGCCCGGAGCAGTGGCCGGATGTCGTTCTCAAGGGGATGGAAATCCTCAACAAGAACAACTGGTTCCCCTTCTGCACGTGGATCATCGGCTTGCCAGGTGAAAAACCCGAGGACACGAAGCTATCGCTCGATTTGCTTCACGCGCTGAAAGACGCAAAGTGGTGCGTCGTTCCCACGCTCTTCGTTCCGCTCGAAGACACGCGCCTCCAGAAGCGCGAAAGCGCCAAGCTCTATCAGCTAACCGATCTTCAGTGGGAGTTTTTCTTCACTTGCTGGCGGTACAATCTCGATTTCTTCCATCGCTCGAAGCGCGCCCATCTTGTCTACAACATGGGCATCCCGCTCTACTATTATTTCCTCGGCCGTCGACTCTTCGGCAAGGCGATGAAGTATCCGCTACTTCGCTTGGGCCATTTCCCCGAGCAGATTCTCAAACACAAGTTGTATTTGGATTTCACACGCAAGGCGCAGCCGAAATTCCGCGTGCCGGACTTCGTCCCGATCCCGGATCACGGCATTCGGCCCGCCATACCCTCGCTCTAGATTGACTAAGCGGAAGGCTCGGCGCCGGCAGCCTCAAATGTCTCTACGGCCAGCACCAGTTCGCTCGACGCGAGCGATTTCGTCATGTATCCCCACGCTCCGGCGGACGAAGACAATCGCGCCAGATCCAGGGACTCGTGCAGGGTCAGAATCAGGACGCCCGAATGCGGGCTTTGCTGCTTGATTCTCGGCAGCGCACTCAGACCATCCAAGCTGGGCATCGAGATATCGAGTAAGATCAAATCGGGATGCAGCTGTGCCGCTTTCTCCACCGCTTCGACGCCGTTCGTGGCTTCCCCGCAAACGGTCCAACCGTCGTGCTGCTCGATAATCTGTCTTAATGCGTGGCGAATTTGCAGTTCGTCATCGGCGATCAAAATTCGAAGTGACACAGCGGGCTCCCAATCTGCGCATTTCGAGGAAGAGTCTGCGCCGAAAATGTGCCGCTTGAAATCCCGCCGTTACCTTAGTACCTAACTCTCTCGACACAATTTCACACCATTTCCTCAGGGATTTCCTTGAAATGACCGTCACTTTGCGCCGAGCTTTCCTCTGGTGTTCACACCGCAATGGTGATTCAATGCGCGCGGCGCATCGTCGCAGATTTCTTTGCCATGTTTCGACCCGGGGGCAGCAATGAAATTGCATAAGCTCGGCCTCATCTTGATCGCCGTTTCCTCAGCCTCAGTTTCATTCGGGAACCCTCAAGCGCAATTCAATAGCCGGAATCTCGCCACCTACACGCCGGACCAAGCCGCCAAAGGCAAAACGGCCTACGAAACGAATTGCGGCTCCTGCCACGGCCAGGCCCTCGGTGGCAGCGAATTTGCCAGCGCGCTAAAGGGCGCAACCTTCGGCCAGAATTGGGGAGGCAAAACAGCCGATGCGCTCTTCACTTACATCAACACGAAAATGCCCCCCGCAAATCCCGGCCAGCTCGGCCCCGCGGTCGAAGCGCAAATCATCGCTTACCTTCTCGAGCAAAATGGCCTTCCCCCAGCGCAAGCAGAACTGCCAACCGACGCTGCGGCCCTTGCCACGATGACCATCCCTCGCGGCGCGACCCAGCGCTCAGCTCCCATGATGCCGCTCTCACCTCTCGCCCCACCAATGACGCCCGTCTTCCTTCCGAATCCGCTCAACCAGATCTCGCCGGTCACGGATCAGATGCTTCAAGATCCGCCGCCGGGCGAATGGCTCCTTTGGCGCCGCACGTACGACGATCACGGCTTCAGCCCGCTGAAGCAGATCAACAAGCAAAACATCGGCAATCTCCGCGTGAAGTGGGCTTGGTCGCTCCCGAACGGCGCCGACGAAACGACTCCGCTCGAACACGATGGCGTCCTCTTCGTCGATAGCTTTGGCGACAAAGTCCAAGCGCTCAATGCCGTCACCGGTGATCTCCTCTGGCAGTATTCGCACCAACTGCCGGCCGATGCCCGGCCCATGCAAAAGCGCAACCTCGCGCTGTATCGCGAAAAACTCCTCGTGCCGACATCTGACGATCACATCGTCGCGCTCGACGTAAAGACCGGGAACGTCGTGTGGGATTCGCCTCTTGCCGATTACACGAAGGGCTACCAGGTCACCGGTGGTCCGCTCGTCGCCAGAGGCAAAGTTATGCAAGGCATCGCGGGCCAAGCCAAGGGCGGCAATTTCATCGTCGCGCTCGACGTCGAAACCGGTAAGGAGGCCTGGCGCTTCCATACGATCGCTCAGCCCGGCGAGCCTGGCGATAGTTGGAACGGCCTGCCCGCCGAAAAGCGCAATGGCGCATCCGTCTGGACCGCCGGCAGCTTCGATCCGCAGCTCGGCCTCGCCTATTTCGGCGTCGGCCAAACATACGACACCGGACCCGTTCTCCATCGCGTCGAAGGCCAATCGAACGACGGCCTCTTCACCGATTCCACGCTCGCCTTCGATCCCGATACGGGCAAGCTGGTCTGGTATTTTCAGCACGTCCACAACGATCAGTGGGACCTCGATTGGGCTTTCGAGCAGCAGCTGATCACGATGCCCGTCAACGGCAAGCCCGAAAAGCTCGTGGTCACGTCCGGCAAGATGGGAATTTACGAAGGCATGGACGCCGCGACGGGAAAATACATTTTCTCGCACGATCTCGGCATTCAAAACGTGGTCTCGTCCATCGATCCAAAAACCGGCGAGAAAACGATCAATCCCGCCGTTGTTGTCGGCGACGGCAAGCCGCACACGATTTGCCCTCATCCTGGCGGCGGCCGCAACTGGATTCCTACCTCCTACAACGACGAAACCAAAATGCTCTATATCCCGCTCAACGAATCCTGCATGGATCTGATTCCCGCTCCCGCCGGCGAACGCGGCAACCTCACGTCCGGCGTGAATTGGTTCATCCGCTTACGGCCCGACAGTGACGGCAAGCTCGGCCGCGTCGAAGCCCTCAGTCTCGAGACGATGAAAGCCGTCTGGATGAATCGCCAGCGCGCCCCGCAGACCAGCGGCATCCTCGCCACCGCGGGCGGGTTTCTTCTCGCCGGTTCCTTCGATCGTTACCTGAAAGCCTATGACGCGACCACGGGCGACGTTCTCTGGCAGCTTCGCATGAATGACGTCCCCGACTCGGCGCCGATCACCTACACCGTCGCTGGCAAGCAATACATCGCCGTCGTGGTCGGCAGCGGCGGCCCGATCACCGGCACGTATCCGGTACTTGTGCCCGAGATTCAGAATCCGCCCGATCACGGCGCGGCGATTTGGGTTTTCGAATTGCCGGAAGGAAAAACAGGAACAAGGTAGGCGCCAAGCGTCAGTGCGGAGTCGCAGGGCTAAGGCGCAGCCGAAATTTTTCCGGAAGCGTGAACGTCCACGTGCACTGTGTCGGCCACGTGCAGCATGAACGTGCTCGGATTTTTCAGCCCCCAGCTCACAAACGGCACCGGAAACTCGGTCGTCGTATCCACCCGGCCTGCCGTGCCCGGCTGTACTGCGATGTTGAGCGTGGCGTCGTGATCCTGACCGTGCAGGCTGAAAAATCCTGCCACTTCAAATTGCGCTGGCTTCTGCCGGTTCAGCATGTCCACGAGCGGCCCCTTCACCGTCGCCGGCGTAAACACAATCTCCGGATATTTCTTGCTCTCCAAAATCTCGCCGTGCATCTTCGCATCGCGCGAACTGTTTTCTGTCTCCGCGCTCGTCGCATCGATCACGATCGAGCCGCTGGCCTTCCCCGTCCCGGGATCGATCACGATATGCCCGGTCTTCAGCTTGAACGTGCCGTGCACCGTGTGCATCGTCGCGCCAAGAGTAAAATTCACTGTGGTCGCCGCCGGATCGAGATCGACGGCGACCTTCTGCGCGTGAATCGCTGGCGCACACACACACGCGCACGCGAAAGCTGCCGCGATAAACGCCTTTCTGAATCGCGGCGTTCCAAACAGCCGCTGCAGCGTCACGCCCATATCGCGCGCCAGCCCGTGGCCAGAATCCCGGCCGCTTCCGTCACATTCAAAGAAGTGTGCCCCGCGTGGATCGAGAGTACTTTCGCAAAGATCGCTGGTTTCGCGGCAAGGATTCGCAAGATCTTGCGCCGCAGCGCAGGATTCGCATTCATCGCGAGCAGCAAGCGCGTAATCCGCGTCGGCGTTCGCGTAATTCGCCGATGCATCTTGGCGTAGTGCCCGAGATCCCCTAGCGCGATTGCGTCGGCAAGGTGCAGCGCTTGCCTTAGCGCGAGACTGAGCCCTTGCCCGGCGATGCCATCGACCGTGCAGGACGCATCTCCCACCAGCGCGATGTTTTCCCGCGTCACCGCGCGCGCGCAGCTCAGCAACGTCATCGTGCCGGCTTCCGAGGACGACGGGCGAGCGCCTGCAATTCTCCGCGCAACCCTCGGAAATCGATCCAGGTCATAGTGAAGCCGGGTTCGCGGATCATTCGTGAAAAGAGAAACGCAAATCTCTTCCGCACCCGTCGGCGCCACGACCATCTGCGATTTCTCGCCCCAGTGAACCTCCACGCAATCGGTCCAGGGAGCGATCTCGTAATGCCGCCGAAAGCCAAACCGGAATTTCGCGGGCCGCCTTCCATCCAGCCCCGCAAATCGGCGCACGCTGGAAGTCTGGCCATCGGCTCCCACCAGCCATTGGTAGGCCATGATTCCGTCGCTTGTGTGTACGCAGCGGGAATCCAGTTTCATCAGCCGAGTGCCCCAACGGAACGACACGCCGAGGTCGAGAGCTCGGCCCACGAGCAGACAATGAAAAACCGTCCGGCGAATCCCGTACGCCTCGCCCGCCGTGAAATGTGCGCACGCCGACGAATCTTCGTCCGCGAATCGAAATCCCGAAAAAGAGTGTGCGAAACCGCAGGCAGGATCAATTCCAAATTGTCGCAGCGCGGAGACAGCTTCAGGCAGCAGCCCTTCGCCGCATGCTTTGTCGATCGGTGGCGTCCGCGCATCGATCACTGTAACGCTGAGGCCCTTCAACCGCGCGGCAATCGCCGTAGCGATTCCGGCGGGTCCACCGCCGATGATCAGCACGTCGGACTGCAAAGCTATGCCCTCCCATAGCCCTTACCATCTCAGCAGCACCAGTTCGGCGCAAAAGCCTGGCCCCATCGCCGCAAGTATGCTGTAAGAACCCGGTGCTGGTCGCCGGTGTTTGTATACGTCCTCCAATACAAGAAGCACGGAAGTGGACGAAAGGTTGCCCACTTTGCGCAAACATTCCCAGGATGCAGCGAGTTCTTTCTCCGTGATGCCCAGCGCCTGCGCCGTGGCTTCGAGAACTTTTGGTCCGCCCGTGTGCATCACCCAGCTCGAGATTTGCTTGCGGCACATGTTCTGTTCTGCGAGGAACTGGTCCACGTCTTCGCCAAGATGCTTCAGAACGGTATCCGGCACTTCCGGCGACAACACGATCCGGAAGCCCTTCTCCGAAATGTCCCATCCCATCACTCGCTCGGTGTTCGGATACAAAATCGATTTCGTCGCCAGTATTTCAGGGCCATTCGACGGACGATTCGATCCGAAAACAACCGTCGCCGCCGCGCCATCGCCAAAAAGCAACGCGGAAATCAGGTGCGCCATCGAGAGGTCGTCTCGCTGCAGAGTCAGCGAACACAATTCGATCGACAGCAGCGCCGCTGCCTGATCGGGATAGCCCCGCACGTAATCCGCTGCGCGTGAAATTCCCGCCGCGCCAGCCACACAGCCGAGCCCAAAAATCGGAACCCGCTTGATGTTCGGCGAAAGCCCCATGCGATTCACCAGCCGCGCGTCCAAAGAGGGCGCCGCAATTCCCGTCACCGACGTCACGAAAATCGCACTCAACTCGTTCGGCTCGATTCCCGCACCCGCCAGCGCGCGACACAGCGCTTCTTCGCCAATCTCCAGCCCGACTTCGATCCAGACGTCGTTCGCCTGTCCGAATGTCGTCATGTTCTCGTAGAAAGAAATCGGGCGCGCCGTAAATCGGCTGTCCACCTTCATGCTGTCGTCGAGCCGGTCGAGAATGTCCGGGTTCGGCAGACGATGCCGCCAGTCATTCTTCAGAGCTTCGACCAACAGTTCCTGCTTGTAATAATGTTTCGGAAACGAGCTTCCGACACCAGCGATCCTCATTTACGGCGCTCCTGGTGCAGCAAAATTTTAGGTTTGAAAGGCTGCAGCTTTGCGTCTCAAGTTTGTCAGATTCTAGTCAACTTCGGCCACAAACGGAACGCAAATCCTCGCCAAGTTTCAGCGAATTTCACGGCGCGAAACGCTGAAATCGAAAACGGCCGAGCGTCCCGTCGACTGCACGACCCCACACTGACTTCACTCACCATCAACCCCGGCACCAGCGGCAGGTTGCACACCCTCCCGCGATGCGAACGAAAGCCTCCGGTAGAGTAGGCCGGCGCATGCGAAACAAACCGCGAGGAGTAAACCCCCCGACCGCCAGGAAAGCAAGCATATCTTCCCCGTACCAAGGACCGCACAGTAGACCATGCCGCAGCCTAAAATCCAAGAAAAGAGATTGGCTCCGAGGTCTTTCCTGGGCGCCACATCGGGCGCCAGCCGGGCCACCGGGTGCCAGCCCGACACGTCCGGGCGTACCCGCCGGTAGAAGCTTACGAGCTTTTCCTCCGGCTCCGCCGGAGTCAACAGCGTCGCCACAACCCAAACCGCCGTTGTGGCCGCGGCAGTCGCAAGCGTCTGCTTGGCGAATACGGCGGGCTCCGACCCGTGAAATGGAACCGCCCAGCGAAGCGCGAGCGAAACGGTCAGCGCCGCCGCCATCGCCGCGATCTCGCTCCACGCATTCACCCGCCACCAATACCATCGCAGCAAGTAGACGCTTCCCGTCCCTGCGCCGATCTCAAGCAGCACTTCCCAGCCCGAGCGAATCGACGCCAGCTCCCAGGAAACGCAGGCCGCCAGCACCACGAGCAGGATCGTCACCCCGCGCGACATCACCACGTAGTGCCTTTCGCTTCGATCCTTCTGCACGAAACGCCGGTAGAAGTCGGATACAACATACGACGTTCCCCAATTCAAATGCGTCGCCACCGTCGACATGAATGCGGCCAAGAATCCCGCGACGAGCAACCCCCGCGCGGCTCGCGGCAAATGCTCCACTGCCAGCAGGACGTATCCGGCCTCGGGATGATCGAGATGCGGATACAACGCCGCGACCGCGAGCGCCGCGACGATCCACGGCCACGATCGCAGCGCGTAATGCGCGAAGTTGAACCACAAGACCGAAAGCATCCCGTCCCGCTCGTTGCGCGCGCTCAAAATCCGCTGCGCCACGTATCCGCCTCCGCCCGGCTCCGATCCGGGATACCACGACGCCCACCATTGAATCCCGAGGTAGACGCAGAACGTGATCACCGGAATCGTCCACACGGCCTCGCTCGTGAATCCTCGCGAAAAATCGGGAAAGAGCGCGGTGATGTTCGGAGTCCGCGGCCCGGCGGCAACTCTCATCGCCCCGAGTTTTTCAAGCAGCGCATGCATTCCACCCGCAGCCGACACGCCGTAATAGGCGACCGCAATCACCACGCCCATTTTCAGGACGAACTGAAAAAGATCGGTCCACAGCACGCCCCAGAGCCCGCCCAGCGAAACGTAAATCCCCGTGAACGGAATCAGAAAGAAAATGCAGAGCGCCAGAGCCGCGCGATCGCTGATCCCGAGGACGACGGCTGCGATCGTCATCATCGCTTTCGTCACCCATCCCAGAATCACGCAGTTCACGAGCAATCCGAGATAAAGCGCGCGAAATCCCCGAAGAAACGCAGCCGGCTTTCCCGCATAACGCATCTCCGCAAATTCCACATCCGTCAGCAGGCCCGATCGCACCCACAGCCGCGCGAAAAGAAAAACCGTCATCATCCCCGCGGGCAGCATGCTCCACCAGATCCAGTTCCCCGCGATCCCGTTCGTGTACACGTATCCAGTGACGACGAGCGGGGTATCGGCCCCAAATGTCGTTGCCACCATCGACGTCCCGATCAGCCACCACGCCGCGCGCCGGCCGGACACGAAATAATCCGCCGTTGTGCGGCTCGATCGCCGCCGAAAGTACAAGCCTTGCAGAAGTGTGAAGAGTAGATAGGCCGCGACCACAGCCCAATCGAGAAGGGTCAGTCTCATGTCCAGAGAAGCTGCGGCATGGTGTCACCCCGCGGCTGCGCAGTCAAAGTGAATCCTGATGGCCTGCCAGAACCGAATGCCCCGCCATATTGCGGCAACAGATCCGGGCCCGTTTGATCCTACTCATCGGGAGTTGGGAGCGTGCCTTTTGTCGCAATCTTTGGCACCAAGTCGGCGATCGCACGAAGGGTTTCGCGTTACTCTTTGCTTTGAATGGCTGGCTGGTCCGTGAGGATCAAATCTGAGGGAGGAGGGCCCCGGGCCTGAGGGGGCAAGCCCGGGGTTGGGGTTAGAGGGACAGCTGGGCCGAAAATCGTTTCTGTAGCTCCCGGGCGCGGCTCGCCTGTGGCCGCTTCGGGTCGAAAAATCTAGTAGTTCATGTGCCGCAACAACATCGTCGCCCGGAAAACCAGCTGCAATCCAAAGACGATCAATGTGTCGCGCACAGCCGCAATCGTGTCCCGCATAAGGCAGTCCTCGAAACCGACCCCGGTCGGGATCGCGATTGCCACCGCGCGGCTCGTTCGTGGGTCGTTGTAGGCTCTTGGGCTCACAGGACCTCCTTAGTTGAGAACGTGAACCGGCACATCATGCTCAACCGCGATGACCATGGACTTGAAGATGTCGACGTCCCAGCTTTCCGCAATCCGCAGCCGAACCACTTCGTCTGTTTCCGACATCAAACGGCCGCGTAGAGGCACGCGAAGGTTCCCTGTTGCAACTCTTAGAATCACTGGCTGCCCCATCCAGACTCCGTAGCCACCTTCCATCGTTGGTCTCCTCAGTTGTTTCCTCGAACGCATTCAGTCTGCGGGGGCGCTCCGGACTGGCCAATGGTACAGGGGGCTACTCTCGTTGAGAGAGAGGTACTAGAACGAAGGTTTAGGATGAAACAGGCCCGTAACCTTTTCATGCTATTGTAGATACTCGGCGGGCGACGTCACCCGCCGGGCCTCCGGGGGAGCAGATCATCCACGAGCTAATACAACTGCTGCACAGGCTCTATGATGTGCACGGTCTGGTCGCCTGGGGCGGTACGGCTTTGGTCTGCGTGATCGTCTTCATCGAAACCGGCATGTTCGTCGGCTTCTTTTTGCCGGGCGATTCCTTGCTGGTCACAGCGGGAGTGCTTGCGGGCGCGGGAGAACTGCGCGTCGCTTCCCTGCTTTCGCTCGTGACGCTGTGCGCGATCGCGGGCGATCAGCTCGGCTATGCAATCGGCTGGAAAGCGGGCGATAGTTTGTACCGTCGCGAGGATTCGAAATTTTTCAAGCGACGCCATCTCCAGAATGCCCACGATTTCTACGAGCGCTATGGCGGGAAGACTGTGATCATGGCCCGCTTCATCCCGATCATTCGCACGTTCTGCCCGCCCGTTGCCGGCGCCGCGAAAATGAGCTACGTGCGCTATCTCATCTACGATATTTGTGGCGGCTTGCTGTGGGTCTGGAGCATGGTGCTCGTCGGCTACACACTCGGGCGATCGGTACCCAATGTCGAAAAGCGGCTGCACTACGTGATCGCGGCCGTGATCGTTCTTTCGCTGATGCCCGCCGCGTACCACGCGTGGCAAACGCGCCGCAAATCGAAGGCGAGCAGCGGCTCCGCGCAAAAACCGGCGACGTCCTAGTTTCTTGCGCTCTACGTTTACCCGCGTGAGGGGTTCCCTTTGAAATTAATTCCCGCGAAATTCCTGATGATAGAATGGGCCTACGCACGTCGGCCTTGGGTTCCGCACTTTTGAGGTGCCATGGAATTCTTTGTTTTCGTGCTGTTCGTGTGGCTCTTCGCGGAGTGGATGCTGCGGCGTCACTACCAGCGTAAGAATGACGAGCGCTTCACGAATATCGTTGCCGCTCTGAATCGCGCCGAGCGCGATTTCAACGAGCTGAAAAAACTCCCCGCCCGAATCGCCGAACTCGAAAAACGTTTCGCGGAAAAAGAAGCAGGCGCTGCGCCTGCCACCGCTGCCGTTATGCCCGCCGCCGAGCCAAGCGCGCCTCCATCGAAGCTCGTCGCGCCAATTCAGGCTCCCGCAGAGCGGGCGAGCGCTCCAGTGACGAGTGCACCCGAGTCATCCAGGATAAGTCCGGTGCTGCCATCAGAGCCGCCTTTGCGGGCTGCCACTTTAGCGGGCGCCGAAGGGCTCAAAACCGGCGTTCCGGCGCAGGCTCCGCCGCCCCGAGCGGCCAGTACCCCTCCCCCTGCTCCACACGCAACACCATCCAGTGTTTTTTCTCAACAGCAGCCGCCGCCTGGGACCCACGGAAGACCAACCTCCTTGGCAAGCGTACACACCAGAATTCCGACGCTAACCGCTCAGGCGCACACTCAGCGCAGAAGCTCGGAAATCGAAGAAAAACTCGGGCGGAACTGGCTGAACAAAATCGGCATCACGGTTCTCGTGATCGGGATCGCGCTTTTCCTCGCCTACAAGTTTCCCACGCTGACCAATCCTGAAAAAGTCGGTCTCGGCTATTTCTTGAGCCTCGGGATTCTCGGCCTCGGTGTTTATCTCGACAAAAAAGATCTCTACAAGATTTTCGCTCGCGCGCTGATCGGCGGCGGATGGGCGCTCGTCTTTTTCACCACGTACGCGATGCACTTCGTGAAATACACGCAAGTGATCGATACCGAGTGGGTCGATCTCGTGCTGCTTTTCGCCGTCGCTGCGATGATGGTGGCGCACACGCTGCGCTACAACTCGCAGGTCGTCACCGGCCTGGCGTTTTTGCTCGGCTTCACGACGGTTGCGATCAGCCAGAACACGGTGTACTGCCTCGCGGCGGGCGCGATTCTTGCGATCGGGCTTGTCGCGATCGTGCATCGCCGGAGCTGGTTCGAGCTGGAAGTCTTCGGCCTCATCGCGTCCTACCTCAATCATTACATCTGGCTGCGCACCGTGATCGAGCCGATGGGCGCGCACAAGCACATGTTTCCGGAGTTCGTGCCCAGCGCGGTCTTGCTGTGCCTCTATTGGGCGATTTATCGATGGTCCTACATCGCGCGAAAGATCGAGCGCGACGCGCAGGAGCATGTGTCCACGCTTGCGGCTTTACTGAACACGGGATTGCTCCTCGTGCTGCTGAAGTATCAGTCCGTCCATCCGCAGCTCGCGTTTTATGTGCTGCTCGTTCTCGGAGCGGTGGAGTTGACGCTCGGCCAGCTGCCGGTGACGCGAAAGCGCCGCACGGCGATGGTGATGCTTTCGACGATCGGCGTGATCCTGCTCGTCGCCGCGATTCCCTTCAAATATTCCGGCACGGACATGGCCATCATCTGGCTGATTCAAGCCGAGCTCTTGCTTTTCGCGGGAGTGTTGACCCGCGAAATCCTTTTCCGCAGATTCGGAATGCTCGCGGCGCTGCTAACGGCTGGCTACGCGCTGATCGCAAAGGCCGAACCGATTCTCGAAACGCGCCTGATGCTTTCGAACATGTCTCAGCCGGCGGAAACCACACTCGCCGTTACGTTCGCTTTCGCCGCGTGTTTTTTCTACCTCGATGCGCACGAAATCCCGCGGAGGTGGAAACAGTCGATTACATCGGATTTTGAGCAGGTCTGCTTCCGCGCGCTTTCCTACCTCGCGGGCGTGATGTTGTTCGCAAGCCTATGGCTCGCGTTCCCGAATGCGTGGACCGCCGTAGCGTGGACGTCGGCTGCGTTCGCACTTTGCATCGCGGGGCGAACGCGGAAGCTCGACGATCTTTCGCGTCAAGCGAGCGCCTTTGCGTTCTTCGGCTTGCTTTGGGCGCTCGGCGCCAACACAAACGCCACAGCACATTTCGCGAGCACGACGATGACGCTACGACTGGTGACTCTATCAATCGTGATCGTGTTGCTCTATTTGTGCGCGCGCTGGGCGGGGCCGGAAAAAGCGGATTACAGCCGCTGGATTTCTAGCGGGTACACGACGGCTGCGGCGATTCTCGTGGCCGTGCTCGCGTTTTACGAGTGTCACTGGGCGTGGATCGGCGTGACCTGGGGCATAGCGGCCCTCGTGCTCGCGGCAGCTGGAATTTTCTGGAAGCGCGGCGACTTGAGCTATCAGGCTCACGCGCTGGTGCTCGCGGGATTTGTGCGTACGCTCGTGGCGAATATCGATGCGACCGAGGAATTTCATCAGTTCACGTGGCGCTTCCTCACGTTCACGACGATGGCGGCGCTGCTCTATCTGTGCGCGTATTTCAGCGGGCCACGCGAGTCAAACGTGGGACGCGCGTTTTCGATGGTGCACACATGGGCCGCCGCGTGCCTGATCGGAGTCCTCGCGTACAAGGAACTCTCCTCATCGTGGATCGCGGTCACGTGGGCGTTGTTCGCATTGCTGCTGATTGTGGCTGGGAACCATCTGCAGCGTGCGGAGCTGCACATTCAGGCGTACCTGCTTTCCTTCGCCGCAGTCGCACAAGTCCTGTTGGTGAATCTATACACGACCGAGCGATTTGCTTGGTTGCCGAGCATGTCTCTGCGGCTCGTGACCGTGGGGCTGACGGCCGCGCTGATATATGCCTCGGGCTGGTTCGCGTCGAAGAGTGATCTCCAGACCGCTTCGATTGCGGGGGCGGCTTACACATGGGGCGGATCTGTTTTGCTTTCGCTGCTTCTGCTCTACGAGTTGCAGCGATACAACGTGGCCTTCGCATGGGCTGTGTTCGGGCTGATCGCTTTCGAAATCGGCTTCTTCCGGAAATCTTTTAGCTGGCGATTGCAGGGATATCTCGCATTCGCGTCGGCGTTCGCCCGGATTTTTCTGGTCAATCTCGATGCAGACCGGCACCGGATCATGCTGACAACGCTGCCGCTCGCGATCACCTTCTATTACGCCTATTGGCGATTGCAGCAGGAGGACGACGATTTTCTAGCCGCGGATCGAAAGGTTTTCGGGGCGCCGATTCTCGCGTACCTCGGCACGGTGACCGTGGCGACCGTTCTCGAATCGTGTCTCGATGGAGGCTGGGTGGCGGCGGGATGGGCGGGACTTGCACTTGTGCTCATTGCCGCAGCGTGGAGCGCGAAGCGCGAGGTCTTTCTGCATCAGAGCATGCTGCTGGCGCTGGCGGTGCTCGTCCGGTCGATTCTATTCGACCTGGCACCGGAATGGCCGCCCGCGGTTTGGTACGAAAGTCGCGCCATGCACGTGGTGACGGCAGCGGCGCTCCTTTTGGGGGCGCAGGCGTTCGCATTTCCGCTACGCGACAAGGAAGAATCGCGTTCGGACGCGATGGCGTTTGTGATTCGCAGGCCGGAGCAGACTTTCTTTTTCATTCCGCTGCTGATGATCACGCTCCTGATCGGTAAAGATGTGGCCGAAGGGCGCGTCACGATGGCGTGGGGCATCGAGGCTTTCGTCGTGTTTCTTTTTGCGCTGCTGGTGGGCGAGCGAAGCTTTCGCCTTACCGGGCTCGGATTGCTGCTGCTCTGTGTGGGAAAGATCTTGATTCTGGATGTGTGGCGGCAGGAGAAGTCGGACCGCTTCATCACATTTATTATTCTTGGAGTCGCACTACTGCTCGTGTCATTCCTTTACACGCGGTATAGCGAAGCAATCAAAAGATATCTTTAGCCTTGAAAGGGGCCTAGGGTGAGCGGTCGCCCGCTCGCCCCTGCCACACCACCCGACATGCAGGTCCGCATGGGCGGTTCAGAGGGTAATGCAAGGCCATCGAACAGCCGAGGGAACCCGAGAGAGTCAAAGGAGGCGATCGGAAGCGCGATGAACAAGGCCGGGCTGTTCGCCACACGCCAGGGTCCGTGCGGGCTTCCCGCCGTTTGAGCAGCGAGGCCCTTAACAGCTTCCCGTACCGTTGCTGGCCGTTCTTCCATTGCTTCCAGATCATGGACCGCAGACGATGGCGTATGCATTGATCCAGTTGCGGCCGTAGTGCGGGGTGTCTGACAGAAGCCCAAGTAGCTCTGCCGCTTGCCGCTCATCGAGTCCTGGGTCCTACTTGTTGCTCCCTGCTGTTTGGGCCTTCATCGCTTGCGCGACTATTACGCCCGCTGCTGACTTCTGCTGCACGAGCAAGGTAAGTTCGACCGCCTTCGACACGCAACCGCTGGATTTACATTCACTGTCCTTGATGGATGGGGGCTTCGCTGCCAGTGGCCAGCTCGCCCGAACACTGCCTGCCTCGCATCCAGTTCTTGTTCATCGGCTCGTGCCTTTGCTCCACGCTTCTTTCAGATCTTACCTCGCGGCTCGGCCCTTGCGCTTCGCTATCACTTCACCTCCATCTGGCTGTGAAGAGGACTTGCACCTCCAAGCTGTCGATCATACTCGGCACACCACCACCAAGCAAAACGGGGAGCCTGGCGGCTCCCCGTTTTTCTACGTTCTGAATGCCGCGGCTGCGTCGAAGGCGCTGCCGACGGTTCGCACCGCAAAAGCGGTGTGATAAACGTTTTTAAGAATCTATGCCCGGTGGAGTCATCCTTACCTCCGTGCAGTAGCTCTTACAAGGCCAGTCATACGCTCGTGCAATGTGGGGCGCAAGAAGAAAGTTCGTGCGGGCGAGAGAGCGCGCAGAATTCTCCAATGTGCGCGGCTTCGCAAAGACAAAGGCAGGTCCCTGATCTTCATTCAAGAAGCGCGGCTGGGTTCGGAATGACGAGAAAGATCAAACGCGAAGATGCCGGGCTAAAGGACCCGGCGCCGTCTCCGCATCACACGGACACGCACTGGCCGGGATTGGCCAAGCAGCATTGCCGGGCACAGCGTGCTCTGCCCCCTACGAGAGCATCTCGCAGCAGGAGCGGGCGATGGACCAGTCCTCTTCGGCGTGGATGACGAGGGTGCGTACACGGGAAGCGGGGGCGGAAAGGTCGCCATCGGCGGATGGTTTCGAATTCTTCGCGGAATCGAGTTTCAGGCCGACGAATTCGAAATGCGCGCATGTGGCGGCACGAACATCGGCGGAATTCTCGCCGATGCCGGCGGTGAAGACGAGCGCGTCGGCACCCCCGAGGACGGCAAACATCGAACCGATCAGCGACACCAGGCGGTGAATGAAAATATCGAACGCGAGTTTGGCGCGCGCGTTTCCCTGTTTCAGCGCAGAGACGATTTCACGCATGTCGTTCGAGATGCCTGAGATTCCGGCGAGGCCGGATTCCTTGTTCAGCAGATCGTCGATCGCTTTCGCGTCGAGACGATCCTGCCGCATCAGGTAGGTGACGATGCCGGGATCGATCGAACCAGAGCGCGTGCCCATCATCAGACCGTCGAGCGGCGTGAAGCCCATGGTGGTATCGATGCTGCGACCTCCGCGAATCGCGGCGAGCGAGCAGCCATTGCCCAGATGGCAGGTGACCAGCTTGAGCGATTTCTCTTCCCTCCCGAGCATTTCAGCGGCGCGCTCAGAGCAGTATTGATGATTGATTCCGTGGAAACCGTAGCGGCGAATGCCGCGCGAGAGCCATTCGTGCGGTCCGGGATAGGTGGCGGCGGCCTCGGGAATGTGCCGATGGAAGCCCGTATCGAAGACGGCGACCTGAGGAACCGAGCCGAGAATCTGTTCGATGATCTCGATGCCCTCAAGGCCAGCAGGATTGTGCAGTGGAGCGAATTCGGAGGCGCGGCGGATCGCGTCTTTCACTTCGGGCGTGACGACGGCGGGCGCGCTGAATTTTTCTCCGCCGTGAACGATGCGATGGCCCACAACGTCAATCGCAGACGGGCCGGGCACGAGCGCCGGTGAGCCTTTCCACAAATCGCCCAGGACTTTTTCGGTGATTTCCTTGCGCGAGCCGGATGAGACGCGCTGCTGAAACCGCACGGCGTGGCCGGCGCCGATGCGGACATCCGCGCCGCTATCACTCCATTCGATTTTCGCCTGCCAAAGATACGGCGGAGGGTTCTTCGGGGGCGCGCCAGAGATTTCGTAGAGACAAGCTTTCTGCGAACTCGACCCAGAATTGAGAACCAGAATCCTCATGAATCAGTACGGCCACTTCCAGTTCTGAATCTCCGGCATGTCCTGGCCGAACTGACGAATGTAGAGCTTGTGGTCGATCAGGCGGTTGCGCAGATGCTGCATGAAATGGCCGCCGATATTGCGCAGGCGCGGGACGCGATCGACGACGTCGCCCGCGAGATGATAGCGATCGATCTCGTTGAGGACAGTCATGTCGAAGGGGGTGGTGGTGGTGCCTTCTTCCTTGTAGCCGCGAACGTGCAGATTATCGTGATTCCTGCGGCGATAGGTGAGGCGATGGATCAGCCAGGGGTAACCGTGATAGGCAAAGATGATCGGCTTGTCGCTCGTGAAGAGCGAATCGAATTCCTTGTCGGTAAGGCCGTGGGGATGCTCCGTGGTGGGCTGAAGCGTCATCAGATCGACGACGTTGACGACGCGAATTTTGATATCGGGGAAATGCTGGCGCAAGAGGTCGACGGCGGCGAGAGTTTCGAGTGTGGGAATGTCGCCGGCGCAGGCCAGGACCACATCGGGATCGACGCCGTTGTCATTCGAGGCCCATTCCCAGATGCCGATGCCGTTGGTGCAGTGTTCAACCGCTGATTTCATGTCGAGCCACTGGAGCGCGGGCTGCTTGCCGGCAACAATCACGTTGACGTAATGACGGCTGCGCAGGCAGTGGTCCGCGACGGATAGAAGTGTGTTTGCGTCAGGCGGGAGATAGACGCGGACGACATCGGCTTTTTTGTTCACGACGTGATCGATGAAACCGGGATCCTGATGCGTGAAGCCATTGTGGTCCTGACGCCAGACGTGCGAGGTCAGAAGATAATTCAGCGAAGCGATCGGGCGGCGCCACGGGATGCCCAGCGTGACTTTCAGCCACTTCGCGTGCTGATTGAACATCGAGTCGACGATGTGAATGAAGGCTTCGTAGCACGAGAAAAAACCGTGACGGCCGGTGAGGAGGTAGCCTTCCAGCCAGCCCTGGCACATGTGTTCACTGAGGACTTCCATCACGCGGCCATCGGTTGAGAGATGCTCGTCGGTCGGCAGCAAAGGCTCCATCAGGATTTTGTCGGTGACTTCGTAGAGGGCCTCGAGGCGATTGGAGGCGGTTTCGTCCGGGCCGAAGACGCGGAAATTCTTGGCGTCGGCATTGCACTTCATCACATCGCGCAGGAAATGGCCGAGCACGCGGGTGGCTTCGCCGACGGAATTGCCGGGCTTCGAGACTGGCACGGCGTATTTCTCGAAACCGGGCATGAGGAGATCTTTCAAGAGCAGGCCGCCATTGGCGTGGGGATTCGCGCCCATGCGGCGGTCGCCTTTCGGCGCAAGCTCGGCGAGCTCGGCGACGAGCTTTCCATCGGCGTCGAAGAGTTCTTGCGGGCGATAGCTTTTCATCCAGTCTTCGAGAATTTTCAGGTGCCCGGGATTGCCGACGAAATCGGTGACGGGGACTTGATGCGCGCGCCAGGTGTTTTCGACGGGCTTGCCGTCGACGACTTTGGGGCCAGTCCAGCCTTTGGGCGTGCGAAGAACGATCATCGGCCAAACAGGACGCGCGGGCGCTTTTTCGGAGCGGGCTTTCTGTTCGATGGCGTGAATTTCGTTGATCACCGTTTCGAGGGTGTGGGCCATTTTCTGATGCATCGTTTCGGGCTCGTGGCCCTCGAGGAAATATGGGCGATAGCCGTAGCCGGTGAAAAGCTGGGTGAGTTCTTCGTCGGTCATGCGGCCGAGAACGGTGGGATTGGCGATTTTGTAGCCGTTGAGATGCAGGATGGGGAGGACGGCTCCGTCGCGCGCAGGATTTAGGAATTTATTCGATTGCCAGCTTGTGGCGAGGGGGCCGGTTTCGGATTCGCCGTCGCCGACGACGCAGCAAACGAGAAGATCGGGATTATCGAATGCAGCGCCGTGCGCATGAACGATGGAGTAACCGAGCTCGCCGCCTTCGTGAATCGAGCCGGGTGTTTCCGGCGCGGCGTGACTCGGGATGCCGCCCGGAAACGAAAATTGCTTGAAGAGTTTCTGCAGACCCTCTTCGGTCTGCTGAATATTCGGGTACCGCTCGGTGTAGGTGCCTTCGAGGTACGTGTTCGCGACCATGCCGGGGCCGCCGTGGCCGGGGCCGCAGATGTAGATCGCGTTGAGATCGAGCTTTTTGATCAGGCGATTCATGTGGACGTAAATGAAATTTAGTCCGGGCGTGGTGCCCCAATGGCCGAGCAGACGCGGCTTGATGTGTTCGACTTTCAGCGGCTCGCGAAGCAGTGGATTCGCATACAGATAAATTTGGCCGACGGAGAGATAGTTCGCGGCGCGCCAATAGGCATGAATCAGGCGCAACTCTTCGGCGGACAAGGGCTGATTGGATTTCTGGGGATTCGAAGCACTTGCAGGGGCGGTAGAAACCATAAGACCTCACTCGGCGGGCCGAACTCGGCCGGGGGCAGCGCGCGGCCCGCAGACCATAGTAACGCAAACGAGATTCTATGAGACGCGGATGAATGGATCGTGAACGGACGACGCCGACTAAAGATGCTAATGCACGCGGATCGCGCCCGTGATTCTAACAACGCTAGAACTGGCGGGCGACCTCGCCGATGGCGACCAGCGTCTGGCTCGAGCTCAGGAGCAGACCAGTCCTATCGTCGACCAGGTAGTAGACCAGGTTGTAGGTCGCCGAGGGATTCGTGGGCGCGAGCGTGGCGGTGCCGCGGCCGTTGGAGCTGGGCGAGCCGATGGTATTGCCCGTGGTCCCGAGAGGGTCGCCGGGGAACGTAGCGGTGAAATTGTTGATGTCGAGATTCCCCGCGCTTGTGCCGGTGAGGCCGCTGAGCGTGAGTTGGCCATCGATATCTGGCTGGAACAAGGAAGTGGGATTCGGCGGATTGCGGAAGGCTCCCTGGCCGATGAGTCCAAGCCCGACGCTGATCGCCGTGAGCGAGGGAGTTGCGGCCGAGCATCCGGCGGATTGAGATCCGCATTGCTGATAAGCCAAACCTGTCGCGACGGCGGAGTGGTCCAGTTCGAGCATCACGATCGAACCTATAGCGGTGGGATATGCCGAGAATTCGGACACGCCGCTGCCGGAGACGGAAGTGCAGGTGCCGCTGCCGACGAAGAGACCGAGGTTGATGCGCCCGTTATTTGCATTCAAGGTGTAGGGGCAGGTGCCGACCGACGGGCCGTTGTTGTAGGTACCGCCGCTATTGATGTCGAGGACGCCACCGGTGATGTTGCTCACACCATCCGAGGTGAATGCGCCGCCTGAAGCGAATGCACCGGGGCTGGAGCTACCTCCGGCGGTGAAGACGTAGGTCGCGTCGGCGAGACTCGGCGTCGTTGCGGCGAGATACATGTCACCTGCGACGGACGCGAGGCCATCGATTTCAACGAGATGCAACTGCGCGACGGTGTTGGCGGAATTCGGCGCTGCGCCAACTGTGTAGAAAGCGTACTCGCGAGTGCCGGTGGTGGTGCTGGAAAGCGAGATCGTGCCGCGCCCCGTGCCGGGAAACGCGGTGTCGAAAGCGTAGCTGCCATTGAGGCTGGCGTCGCCACGCGTGATCGTGCCCGCACCGATGCCACCATCGTTCACGTCGAGAACCGCGTTCGTGTTCGGGATGTTGCCGTTGCCCGCCGCCAGAAATTCTCCGGCCATGCCGAGCGGAAATTCGTTGACCTTGTCGAGACCGAAGACTGAAAAGGCGTATCGTCCGGAAATCGCGGAGTTGGAATTCGAAAGGCCGCCGAGGCTTTGCTGATCGATGACGCCGCCGCCGGTAGTGTTGGTATCAAAACGAGTGAGCCGCGCGTGCAAGTTCGTCGCGAGCACGAAGCGCCACGTGTGGGTGCCGCGGCTCGTACTCAACGTGGCCGTACCGCGACCATCGGAGCCGACCGAATATGTGCCGCTGATGGGCACTTCGGTAGAAATGCCGTCGAGTACGCTTTCGATGTCTTCAACTCCGCTCACGATGTTGCCGTTGCCATCCGCAACAAAACTTCCGGCAACAGCGAGGAATCCCGCTGAGTCGTTTCCTGTATAGGAAAAAGAGTAAGGACCGTCCAGCGAATGATCGGAGTAGACGATAGTGACGGCAGCGGTTTCCGTGACGACGTTCCCGCCCGAAGTGGCCGTAGCTGTGACGGTGATCGAGTTTCCAGGTGGCGGAAAGGGCGGGGCGGTGTAAAGGCCGGTTGAGTCGACTGTGCCGAGATTGGCGCCGGAGGCTGAGGCCGAAGAGGAACTCAGGCTCCAGGCGACACCGGCGGGTACGCCATTCAGTTCGGCACCGAACTGCTGAGTTCCACCGGCGGGAACGTTGGCCGAAACCGGACTGATGGTGAGGCCGAGCTGCACGCCGACTGTGACCGTGGCAGTGTTGGAAGTGACCGTACCGGTTGTCGAGGATGAATTCGTCTGGGACGCGACCGCGGTTACAGCAACCTCGCCGAGCTGTCCACCGGTGATGCCGCAGGAAGCCGTCGGCACGGATAGAGGCGCAGTGTAGATTCCCACCAACTGGTCCGTGGTGGATGGCGTGATCGTGCCGCAGGAGGCGTTGCCGCCGACGACTCCGTTGACCTCCCACGAAATCGTGGTTGTCGTCGAAGTAGTGGAGTTATCCAAGGTCACGACGGCAGTGAAATCCTGCTGGGTATTGATCGGGACGGTAACAGAAGTTGGAGTGATGGCGATCGACCGAATGTCCGTCGATCCGGAACCCCCGCCACCTCCGCAGGCCGACAAGCCGAAAATTCCGATGACCGCCAAGATCGTGGCAAGCGCGCGGCTGCCCCCTGCACAAAACAACCGCGACACGGAACTCGAGCTGTTCGTCATCGTCCCTTTCGGCTCCCAGTCACTGCCTATTGGCACACGCGGGGTATTTCGAGGCGTTCCATTAATTCCAAATGACACACCTTTAGTTCCAATACTTTGTTCTTGCAGGCAGGTGCTGCAGAACCGCGCCAACCCCGGGCGGCACACCAACCGCTGCAGAGTATCCGCAGGACGGCGGGAAGTGCTCCCTGACTATAGCAAGCACCCACACCCGAACAAACTGGAAATTCAGGCTAAAGGATGTAGGCGGAGGAGTTTTGGTTGTCAGGCAGCGAAGGAAGAATGGGCCGGAACTTACTTGACGAAAAGGGCTTCGCGAACCTGATCGCGCCCGACGAAACTCTTAGACGAGCGGAACTGATCGAACAGACCCAGGAGCTCGCGATTCTGGAACACGTGCGCGTGAACCGAAACTGTGGGCGATGGGATCAGCTCAATATTCTGCTTGTCTGCAACTCGGTAGCGATGGAATCGCTCGGCGGCCTTGCTGTGGAATAGGGCCAGAACGGCACCGCCAGGATGGACCAGAGAAGAAAGACGCTGCACGATGCGAGGCGTCACCTGAGGGTCCAAGTAATCGAACAAATCCCAAGCCAGAACCCCATGAAAGCTTGCTTCAGGGTAGTTCAGGGCGTTTTCGAGGAATTTATCCGCCAGAGCGGAGGGCGAAAGCCTGAAATTTTCTTCGCCTACTGCAGCCGTCCGAAGATTTTCTTGCTCCGTGGTTAAAAAGTCTTTCCAGGCACGCAGCAAATCCTCGGATGAGATGCGATAGCCCTTTTCGATGAAGAAATTGAGGGTCTGTTGCCAAGCGGGGCCAAGATCGAGAACGCGCCCGCGAGGAACGTCGCCAATCAGCCACAGGAACTCCTTTAGGCCATTGGAGGCGCGCAGACTGAGAGCCGGAGCCGCTGCTGCAGCAGCCGGGCCGGGTTTCGCGGGCATGGCTGCGCTTGGGTTTGTTGTGCCGGGACGCGACTTGGCCATCCAATTCATTTGCTGGTCTTACTCCGTTTTCGCGCCGACCGTCTCCGCGTGTGCGTCATCGGACTCGGACGGATGCGCGGCGGATTTCGTCGCTTGGTTCGCGCGGACGGTCTCAATCTTGCCGCGAAGCCGGGCACCGTCATCGATTCCGAGGCGCGGAGCCGTGATCGCTCCGATGGTATTGCTCGCCGAGCCCAAATGGACACTTTCCGCGGCTTTGAGGTTGCCCTGAACCGAGCCTTCGATCGAAATGTTCCGGGCTTCCAGTTCGGCTTGCACCCGGCCATTGGGGCCAATCGTCAGGGACGCGCCGTTGAGCCGAATCTTGCCCTTCACTTCGCCGTCGACGTATAGATCGGCATCACCTGAAAGTTCTCCATTAATTTTCAAACCGGAACTGATTTTCGAGACATTCGAAGGGACTGGCCTAGATTGCGGGGCCGGACTTGGTGCCGGCGCCGATAAAACGGGAGCCGGTTGAGCTGGTACTGGCTGTACTGGGGGCACCACCGGCTTGGGTGGCTCCTTTGCCGCGGCCGGCGTCGGCGCAGCCTGTGAAGATGGCTTGACCTCATTGGGTTTACGCCACATGAAAGCCTCCTGCGGACCTGGGTTGGATGCCGAGCTGGGTGGCAACGCATCCTACACGGTGGAAGAACTATAGTACAGGGAAAATCGAGAGTACACGCGAGCCGCAAGTCTCGTAGTCAAACCAGCAACGTCACTCAGCGCGCATAAAGAAGCATCGATTCAGCTGTTTGCACGTCTTTATGGCGCATTTCCCACATGGCGACGACCATCCCCACGCATTCGTGGCCGAAGGTCTTCAGTCCGCCACGAGTGCGCCACCAAGACCCGGGGTCGTAGTCGGAGTCCGCGGCAGATATGACATGCACGACGGTGCCGGGGGGAAATTGGCGTTCGGCCAGATAGCGCGACCGGCGCGTGTGGTAGCTCGAGGTGACAAGCAAGACCCGTTTCCATCCTCGCGACGAGATGAGCTGGGCGATAGCGGCTGTCTCGTCCCGCGTGTTTTCGGCATTGTGCGCGAGGCGAACGACGGCCGCCTGCGGGACGCCGCGCTCGATCAAGTCGTGTTCTTCGAGTTCCGCGATGCTGGCATAGGGCCGCAGATAACGGCCGCTCGCAACGACGCGAGGCGCCCACCCGACCTTGTAGAGTTGCGCAGCGCGCGTGGCGCGATCCGCGCCGTAGTTATCATCGCCAAGCATGACGATGGCGTCGGCGTGCTCGGGGGATTCGTCGACGATCCAATATTCGCCGGCAAATCGAAGCAGCGGACGGCGGATCAGGTAGAGACCAAAGAGCAGACAAACCAAGACAAGAAGGAAAAGGAGCCGAAAGAAGATCCCACCGCGCTGGTTATTTTGCTGACGCGATGCACCCCAGATCATCTCGAAGGATCGAGCCTGCGGAGACGTTCGGCGGCTTCTTCGGGAAGCGAGCCGTTGAAATAGACTTCCTTGATGCTGTAGGACTTCGTGCGGCTTTCGACGATGGGCATGATTTCGATGTGCCAATGATAATCCCCGGCGATCGTGGCCCAATAATCGCTGAGTTCACCCTTGGTCTGAAGAGTACTCGGCGCGGTATGGACCACCAGGTGGTAGCCGCCGGCGACCTGTAGAAGACGGCGCAAGACCCCTCCAAGGAGTATCGCGAGATTGCGGCGATTTTCTCCCGGGCCGACAGTTTCGAATTGGTGACTGTGCGTGCGCGGCATGAGCCAGACTTCAAATGGAACGCGCGAGGCGTAAGGGCAAAACGCGAAATAATCGCCGACGCTATCGACCAAACGCTTCTGCTGGCGAATTTCCTGGCGGAGAATGTCGCAGAAAACGCAGCGTTCGCGATCGCGATACCAATCGCGGGCAGCGCGAAGCTCGTAGAGGACGCGGCGAGGCACGAAAGTGGTTGCAGTCATCTGCGAGTGCGCGTGAGGCCATTCTTCGCCAGCCTGACGGCCCTGATTCTTGAAGCTGGTCACATATTTGAAGCGCGCGTCGCGTTTCAGATCGAGCGTGCGGAGCGCCCAGGCTTCGAGGACGCGTTCGATTTCTTCGTCGGAAAGCTGCGACAGCGCGAGCGAGTGATTGGGAGTCTCGACCACAATTTCATGCGCACCGACTGCGTCCATGCGATCGTAAATCCCATCGGCGGTGCGGCCGGGATCGCCTTCGACGCGATAGAGGGGGCGCAAATGCGGATACACGCGCACCTGCGGCTCGCCGTGTGTGGGTAGGCCGAGTAGAACGGGCCGAGTGATGCGATGATCCACGCACAAGGGGCAAGGATCGGGCCGGTCTTTTTCGCGTTCGGGATGACCGACTACGACCCAGCTGCGAGTGATGGGGTCTTTGCGAAGTTCCATTCAGCGCCTGTTTGAAAGATTGCGGAAACATCTTATAACGAAGTTTCGCCGCGAGACAGTTGAGTCGTTCGCGATGGTGTGACGAGATTCTTTTTACGTGTAAGTTCGTTGCGAATTTCAAGGTAATTTGTTTTACACTCCGTCGCGGAAGAAGTTTTTTCGTGCGAGATGCGAAGCGAAAAAGCGGTGCGGAGGTGAATAGAACTTCTTGACACAAGCGGCAAATGTCCGCGCAGCGACCGGCGATGGCCGCGCTCCCAGCGTGCGCAAGATGACCGTGCTTCCCATGATTGCCGCGACGTACTTCATGGTCGCGGGAGGGCCGTACGGGCTTGAAGAGATCGTGCAGAAAACCGGATACCGCGCGACGATTCTGATTCTGCTCATCACACCTCTCCTCTGGAGTATTCCCACCGCGATGATGGTCAGCGAATTGGCAACAGCCATTCCTGAAGAAGGCGGATTTTACGTCTGGGTGCGGCGGGGGCTCGGCTCGTTCATGGGATACCAGGAGACGTGGCTGACGCTTGCGGGAAGCGTGTTTGAAATGGCACTTTACCCCAATCTATTCGTGGATTATCTCGGGCGATTTGCGCCCGACCTTGTGGCCGGGCATCGAGGGCTCGCGATTGGATTCGGAATGATCGCGCTCTGCACGGCGTGGAATATTCTCGGCGTTGGCGCGGTCGGCGAAGGCTCGGTGGCGCTGAATATCGCGTTGCTCTTGCCGTTCGTGGTGCTGGTCGTGATGGGGCCGTTTCACGCGCACGCGGGCACGGCAGCGGCTGCACCGCTTCGGCATGCCGATCTGCTCGGCGGGATTTTGATTGCGATGTGGAATTACATGGGCTGGGACAATCTCTCGACGGTAGCGGGCGAAGTGAAATCGCCGCAGAAGACGTACACGCGAGCGATGCTGGGCGCCGTCGTGCTCGTGGTCGTGAGTTATCTGCTGCCGATCGCTGCGGTGGCGCATGCGGGCGTCGATCCAAATCAGTGGACCGAGGGCGGATGGGTCGACATCGGGAGAATTGTGGGCGGCGGGGCGCTGGCGCTCGGAATCGCGATCGCGGGCGTGATTGGGGCGGTGGGATCGTTTGGGGCGCTGATGATGTCGTTCACGAGGCTGCCGGGCGTGATGGCGGAGGACGGGTACTTGCCGAAGATATTCACGCGAACCGGGAAGCGCAGCGGGGCGCCGTGGGTGGCGATCCTCGCATGCGCGGTGTTTTGGGCGGCGTGCTACCCGCTCGGATTCGAGCGGAGCCTGATTCTCGACGTGATGCTGACGGGGCTGAGCATCGTGCTGGAATTTTGGGCGCTGGTGGCGCTGCGAATCCGCGAGCCTGGCCTGGAGCGGCCGTATCGCGTGCCGGGAGGAACGGTCGGCGCGTTTTTGCTCGGCTTGCCGCCGCTGGCGCTGATTCTGGCGGCGATGGTGCGGAACAGCAGCGAAGCGGTTGGGGTGACGAGTGAATTTGCAATCGGCGTGGGCGTCATCTTGGCTGGATGCGCCTTCTATTTTCTGAGCCGCGCGATCAACAAGAAGGCGTTCGCGACGGCAGCGGCGGCCGGGGCGAAATGATGCACGGCGCGTTTTCGCGCTGGGGCGCATGATATTCTGAAGCGGAATGAGTGAAATTGCGTCTTCCGATGTGTCCCTCATGCGCGTGGCGCTGGACGAAGCGCGTGCAGCTAGGGAGCGAGGCGAAGTGCCGATTGGCGCGGCCATCGCCATCGATGGACGGGTGATTGCGCGCGCAGGAAATCGCACGATTGGCGACTGTGACCCCACGGCGCACGCGGAGATTATTGCTTTGCGCGAGGCGGCGCAGGCGAATGGAAATCATCGTCTGCTTGGCGCAACGCTATACGTGACAGTCGAGCCGTGTGCGATGTGCGTGGGCGCGATCATTCAGGCGCGCCTGGAACGGGTCGTTTACGGAGCGGATGATGCCAAGGCGGGCGCGGTAAGGTCGTGTTTCGAAATTTTTGCGCACCCAGCGATGAATCATCGGCCTGAGGTGACGGCAGGAGTGCTGGCGGAGGACGCTATTGCACTGCTGAGGGATTTTTTCGCGGCACGGCGATAGTGTATTTGGCTGGCCGCTAGGTCGGCCGGTTAGTTCTCGCTGACGTTTTCTGCATCTAAATCACGTAGCCTTTCCGCGCTAATTCGCGATCCCCATGCCCAGGCAAAAGCACAAATCGAAGTCATCGGCGCCGCCAGTCGTTTCGACGCCGCAGGCGGCGAAGCACGATGGGAATCCGACGGATGCGCTTGCGCCATTTCATCGAGCGGTGCGCGAGTGGTTCGAGGCGGTGTTCCCTGCTCCGACGCGCCCGCAGATGCTGGGCTGGCCGGCGATCGCCCGAGGCGAGTCGTCGCTGATTTTCGCGCCCACGGGCAGCGGAAAGACTCTCGCGGCATTTCTATGGTGCATCGACCGGCTGATGTTTTCTGCGCCGCCGAAGGATGCGATGTCGCGATGCCGCGTGGTCTACATTTCGCCGATCAAGGCCCTGGCGGTGGATGTGGACCGCAATTTGCGCGCGCCGCTTGTTGGGATCGCGCAGGCGGCACAGCGACTTGGGGAAAAATACTGGGAACCATCGATCGCGGTGCGGACCGGCGACACGCCTCCGCGCGAGCGAGCCGCTTTTCTGAAGCGTCCCGCAGACATTCTGATCACGACGCCTGAGTCGTTTTACTTGCTGCTGACCTCAAACGGGAGCGATGCGCTGCGATCGGTCGAGACGCTGATACTGGATGAAATTCACGCGGTGGTGCCGACGAAGCGGGGATCGCATTTGGCCCTATCGGTTGAACGGCTCGAGCACCTCTGCGGGCGAAAGCTACAGAGGATTGGATTGTCTGCGACGCAGAGGCCGCTCGAGGAAGTCGCACGATTTTTGAGCGGGGCTGAGTCGTTGGGTGTGGGTGTGGTGCTAGGCCCTACCGAAAACGCGGAACAGTTGGATTCGGGAGCGAGAGAAGAAGAGAGCGACGAGCGGCGCGGATCAGAGGCTGTTGCAGGCGGGACGATCACGTATCGGCCCGTGACGATCATCGATGCGCAGGAGCCGAAGCGGCTGGATTTGCGGGTCGAAGTGCCGGTGGAAGACATGGCCGGGCTCGACGAAATGGAAGGTTTGCCGAGCGGTGCGGCGTCGCAGGGGCTTGTGCGACGCTCGATCTGGAGCGCGATCCATCCCAAGCTGTTGGAACAAATCCGCGCACACCGCTCCACGCTGATTTTCGTGAATAATCGCCGGCTGGCCGAAAGAATTTCCGGCGCAATCAATGAGCTCGCTGGCGAAACGCTGGTTCGTGCACATCACGGCAGCGTCGCCGTGGAACAACGGAAAGAAATCGAAGACCGGTTGAAGATGGGTACGCTACGCGGGCTGGTCGCCACGTCTTCGCTCGAACTGGGGATCGACATGGGCGCGATCGATCTCGTAATTCAGATTGAGTCGCCGCCATCGGTTGCAACCGGGATGCAGCGCGTGGGGCGCGCGAGCCATCATGTGGGCGGGGTGAGTAACGCGATCATTTTTCCGAAGTACCGCGGCGATCTCGTGGCGTGCGCGGCGCTTACGCAGGCAATGAACGCGGGGCAAATTGAGTCGGCACGGTATCCGCGCAATCCACTGGATGTGCTGGCGCAACAGATCGTAGCGATGGTGGCGATGGAGGATTGGGACGTCGAGGAACTGTTTGCGACAATACGGCGCGCGGCACCGTATGCGGGGCTGAGTCGTAGCGCGTTTGAAGGCGTGCTCGACATGCTTTCGGGGCGCTATCCATCTGAAGAGTTTGCCGAGCTGCGTCCGCGAATCACGTGGGACCGGATCGCACAACGGCTCACGGCACGGCAGAGTGCAAAGCGCATCGCCGTGATCAACGGCGGGACGATTCCAGATCGCGGGCTCTACGGCGTGTTTCTAGCGGATGCGACGCGAGGCGCGCGCGTGGGCGAACTGGATGAGGAGATGGTGTTCGAAAGCCGGGCGGGCGACACGATCGTATTGGGCGCAAGCACCTGGCGGATTCAAGACATCACGCGCGATCAAGTGGTGGTAGTGCCCGCGCCGGGCGAGCCGGGGAAAATGCCTTTTTGGCATGGGGATGGCCCGGGCCGGGCGGCGGAATTCGGCGAAAAAATTGGCCGGATGACGCGCGAGCTTTTGGAGATGCCGCGACAGGCAGCTTTCGGACGGCTGGTTGAAGAGAACAAGCTCGACGCAAATGCGGCGGAAAATCTCCTGCGGTATCTCGAAGAGCAAATCGCGGCGACCGGGCGCGCGCCGAGCGACGCAGATATCGTCATCGAGATTTGCCGAGACGATCTGGGCGACCGGCGCATTTGCGTGATGACCCCGTTCGGGACGGGAGTGCACGTGCCGTGGTGCATGGCCGTAACCAGCCGCATCAGCTCCGGGCGCGGGTGGGAAGTCGAGTCGATGTGGACCGATGACGGATTCGTGATCCGGCTGCCAGAGAATGAAGAACCGATCGAGACCGAATTGCTTTTGCCCGATCCCGGAGAGTTGCGCGACCTGGTGCTGAGGCAATTGGGAGCGACGTCACTTTTCGCAGCGAAATTCCGGGAGGCAGCGGCGCGCGCACTGCTTCTGCCCAAGCGGCGGCCGGGAATGCGCACTCCGCTGTGGCAGCAGCGGAAACGCGCATCGGACTTGCTGTCGGTGGCCTCGCGGTTCGCGACTTTTCCGATGATTCTTGAAAGCTACCGGGAGTGCATTCGGGACGTTTTCGATTTGAGAGCGGCGCAGACAATCCTCGGCAAGATTCAGCGCGGGAAAATACGCGTATCGCGAGTTGAATCCGATAAACCGTCGCCGTTTGCGGCTTCCCTGCTCTTTTCTTACGTGGCCAATTACATCTATGAAGGGGATGCACCGCTTGCCGAGCGTCGCGCGCAGGCGCTTTCGATCGATCAATCACAGTTGCAGGATTTGCTCGGCGACACCGACCTGCGCGAACTATTGGACCGGAATGCTCTGGGGGAGGTCGAAGCGAAACTACAGGCGCTCGATCCGGAGTTTCGCGCACGCCATACGGATGGAATTCACGATCTGCTGCTGAAGCTCGGGGATTTGTCGGATTCTGAGCTCGCGACGAGAACGGCGGTTGGCGATGATGCCGCGCTGGCGGAACGAGTCGCCGAACTTGTAAATTCGCGGCGCGCCGTGAAGGTGCGAATCGCAGGCGAGACCCGTTACGTTTCGGTGGAATATGCAGCCCGCTATCGGGATGCCCTGGGGACGCCGCTGCCGCCGGGACTGCCGGAGGCATTTCTCGCGGCTAGCGAGGAGCCGCTCGTCGACATCGTGCGCCGATACGCGCGAGTGCATGGACCCTTCACGACGGGCGATGTGGCGGCTCGTTACCAGTTACAACCGAACGCGATCGATGAGGTTCTGCATTCGCTTCACGCCCGTGAGAAAGTGCTCGAGGGCGAATTTCGGCCCGGCGGGACGCATCGCGAATGGTGCGATCCGGCGGTGCTTCAGCAGATTCGGCGCAAGAGCCTGGCAAGGCTGCGGCGCGAGATTGAACCGGTAGAACAGCAGGTGTTCGCGCGGTTTGTCACACGGTGGCAGGGCGTGGCGCTGCCGCGGCGCGGCGTCGATGCGCTGATCGACGCGATCGAATCGCTGCAAGGGACGGCGATTCCGGTGTCGGAACTCGAGCGCGAGATCCTGCCTGCGCGCATCACTGATTACCGCACAGGCGATCTGGACGCGCTGATGGCATCGGGCGAAGTGGTTTGGGTTGGCGTCGAGCCCCTAGGCGATCGGGATGGGCGAATTGCACTCTACTTAGCGGCGTCGCTGCCGCTTTTGTTGCCTACTGCAAAGCATTCGACCGACTCATTGGATACGGACCATTCAGAACGAGCGAAGAAAATCTTGGAGGTGTTGAAAAATCAGGGAGCGTCGTTTTTCTCCGCCCTACACGCGGCGTGCGGGGGTGGATTCCCGGGCGAGACACGCGACGCCCTATGGGAACTCGTGTGGGCGGGCAAAGTGACGAACGACACGCTACATCCGCTGCGGAACCTTCGGTTATCGCGGGAAGCACCAGGCAAACCGTCCCGCTCTGAATTTCCCAGCGAGCGGCCGGGCTCGCCCGAATATTTGCGCAGGCTGCGTTTGCGGACGCCGGGAGCAAGTCTCATGGATGGGCGATGGTCGTTCGTCGCCGATCGGATCGGCAATCTTTTGGGGGAGTTGACGCCGACCCAGTGGATCGCGAATCTGACTCAACAGCTTCTGACGCGGCACGGAATCGTGATGCGCGAAACTGCGCTTGCCGAGAATGTGGCGGGCGGTTATCCGACGATCTACCCTGCGCTGAAGGCGATGGAAGAGAGCGGCTGGATTCGGCGCGGCATGTTCGTCTCCGGCTTAGGCGCGGCGCAATTTGCGATGCCTGCGGCGGTCGATCTGTTGCGCAATCTGCGAACGGTGCCCGCCAAAGCCGAGGTGGTGCATCTCGCCGCAACCGATCCGGCAAACCCGTACGGTTCGCTGCTGCCTTGGCCGCGAAGCGAACAGAACGAGGTGGAAGCGGCACCTGCTTTGGGGCGAGCTGTTGGCGCAAGCCTGATTGTCGTCAACGGCATGCTCGCGGCGTTTTTGCGGCGGCGCAATCCGGCGATACGTATCTTCCTGCCCGAGGACGAACCGGACCGAAGCAACGTGGCCGGAGAGCTCGCGAAGAAGCTTGCGACGATTGCGATTCAGCGTCAGTCTCGCCGTCAGGGGCTGCTGATCGGCTCAATCAATGGCGGGCCGGCGCGTGATCATTTCCTTGCACAGTTTCTCGAAGATGGCGGATTCGTCGACACGGCGCAGGGATTTCATATGCGGCACAGGGCGAGGATCCCATCCGCCGGCGAGTCGATTGGTACCGACCACGATCCCGAGGACGACGAAAATCTAGACGAGATCTCCGAGAGCGCCTGAGTGCCCGAAGGCGACACGATCTTTCGCGCAGCGCGCACGCTTCATCGTGCGCTTGCGGGCCAGTTGGTCACAACGTTCACCAGTGTTTTCCCAAAACTCAACCGAATCGACGAGGACTCGCCCATTGCGGGCCGCACGATCGAGCGCGTCGAGGCGCGCGGCAAATGGCTGCTCCTGCATTTCTCGGGCAACCTGGTCCTGCTGACGCACCTGCTGATGAATGGAAGCTGGCATATCTACCGTCCGGGCGAGAAATGGAAACGCCGGCGTTCGGATATGCGCGTGATGCTTGCAACGCCGAAGATCATTGCGGTCGCATTCGCGATTCAAGTCGCAGAGTTTCACACCGAGGTGAGCCTTGCAAGGCGCCGCGGATTCAATCAACTCGGTCCGTCATTACTGGCAGACACATTCAACCCGACCGAGGCTGCAGCGAGACTCCGATTGCTGGCAAACGAAGAGATCGGTGCGGCGTTGCTGAACCAAACTGTGGTTGCGGGGATCGGAAATGTTTACAAAGCGGAGATTTGTTTTGCGTGCGGTGTGCATCCCTTTCGGCTGGTTGTGAGCCTCAGCATGGCTGAGACGATGTGTTTGATGGCCAAGGCCCGAGAGTTTCTGCAAGCGAATGTAACGAGCACATCGCGCGACCGCGTCGTCACCTACACGGGCATGCGCCGGACAACGCGGCGCGATGATCCTCGAGAGTCGCTTTGGGTTTATCGACGGCGTGGCGAGCCATGCCGGAAGTGCGGTAGGGCCATAGAGGCGCGCAAGCAAGGGATTGAAGGGCGGACGACCTTCTGGTGCCCCGGGTGCCAGCCGCAGAAATGATGCGGCGAATGGCTACTCTTGCTTTGTGACCGCAATCTTGACGGTGGCCGTGACTTCGCGGTGCAGTTTCACGGGCACTTCGAAGTTGCCGATGGACTTGATCGGTTCGGCGAGCTGGACCTTGCGCTTGTCGATGGTGTAGCCCTGGGCGGCGAGCGCTTCAGAGATATCCGCGGAAGTCACGGAACCGAAGAGCTGATCGTTCTCGCCGGATTTGCGCGCGATGTCGAGCGAGACGCCTGCGAGCAATTCTGCCAGCTTCTGCGCGTCGGCAATTTCGACCGCGGATTTCTTTGCGAATGCGGCGCGCATCTTTTCGAGGCGTTTCATATTGCCGGAACTCGCTTCGAGAGCGAGCTTCCGCGGCAGGAGATAATTTCGCGCGTAGCCGTCCTTTACTTCGACAACTTGGCCGCGATTTCCTAGTTTTTCGACGTCTTCCTGAAGAATGACTTTTTGCATTTCCAGCTCCCATTCCTTGTTTACGGCCCCGGGGCTAAAGCCCCATTTTCAACCTACGCTGTTTCGTGGGCCGGAAGGCCCGCGCTTCGACCGAAAGCCGCCCGCCCTAAACGCGGGCGTCACAAACCAACAGCAGATTGCTCGACTGCGTCGCGCGCCCACCGCTCAGCGGTGGGAAGAACAAACGCGCGACTCGGAATGACAACTCGAACACAGACGGCACTTTCAGCACAACCCATCACAACCAAGGCCGCGCCAACTTCGCTCAGGATGACAACAAGACTACAGTTCGGCGGCGAAGGGCAAAAGCGCGATATTCTGCGCGCGCTTGATCGCGACCGCGAGCCAGCGCTGGTGACGGGCGCAGGTACCGGTCATGCGGCGCGGGAGAATCTTGCCGCGCTCCTGTAGGAACGGCGCGAGAATCTCGGCTCTTTTGTAATCGATGTAGTCCGATTTGTCGACGCAGAAGCGGCAAACTTTCTTTTTGCGAACAAAGCTGCGCTTGCCGCGGCGTGGACCGCCCGGTCCACTGGGCCTGCCGCCGGGTCCACCATGGCCACCCGGACCTGAACGGTGCGGCGGTCCCGAATAACGAGGTGCGCCTCCTGCGGGTGCGCTTGGAGCGGAGGGAGCCGCTACAGGCGGTGCTGGCGGCTGGGGTACCTGTTCATCTGCCATTTCAATATCTCCTATAAGTGCCAACTAAGACTGTGCGGCGGCCTGCTGTTCGCCACCGGCCGGAGCCGCTGCGGGAGCGGCGGTTTTGCGAGGGCGGCGTGCGGCGCGCTTCTCGCGGTGCTTTTTGAGCTTTTCCTGGCGCTTCAACTCTTCGTCGACGCGGACGGTCAGATACTTGATCACCGCATCGGCGACTTTCAGCCGGCGCTCGAGTTCCTTGACCACTTCGCCGTGTGACGAACGGACGGCCATAAAGACGTAGTAGCCTTCGCGCATGCGTTGCACGCGATAAGCCATGCGCTTGCGGCCCCACTTCTCCGTCTTCTCGATCTTGCCGCCCTTTTCCGTGGCGGCGTGCTCGAGGGTGGAGATAATTTTGTCGACGTCCGGCTCGGGCGTATCCGGCCGGCAAATGAAAATCAAATCGTACCGACGTTCTTCCATGTGTCCTCTTCTTCTTGCCGCGTTTGCGGCGACAATCAAAACCGCTATCGGGTTGTTTGGCCGGGGCTGCAGCCCCTTTTCAACTTCGCCTTCGTTTCGCGGGCCTGAAGGCCCGCGCTCTCACCGAAAACCTGCGACTCCGCTCGGGAATGACAATCAAGCGAAGACTACTCCGCGACGTCGCCCTCGGACGAGGCTTTGCGATTGAACTTCACCATCGCCTTTGCTACGCCTTCCGTCAGGATTAACTCGACGGCTCCAGCCGCTTCTTCGGCTTCTTGCTGTGCGACGCGGCGCTCATCGCCGCGCATCGTGCACAGCACGTAATCCTTGCGATCGCCCCAAATCTTCTCGGGCTGAACGCCCATCCGCACCCGGATGAACTCGTCCGTACCGAGCGACAGAATGATCGATCGCAAACCATTGTGCGTGCTGTTGCGCCCGCGCTCGCGAATCCGCAACATGCCCCAAGGCAGATCGACTTCGTCGATCAGAACAATCGTTTCCCCTGCTTCGCACTCGTAACGCTCCAGCAACATCCGAACCGCGACGCCGCTGAGATTCATCATCGTCTGCGGCTTCGCGAGAATCACATCATGGCCGGCGATCTGCCCGCGCCCGACCAGCGACTTTGCTTCGGGACGCGTGACCCGGATATTCGCGCGCTCGGCCAGAACATCGATCGCGCGAAAGCCCATGTTGTGCGGCGTCCACTCGTATTCGGGGCCGGGATTGCCGAGCCCAACGACAAGCCGCATGGGCGACCTGCCTCCTCACGCGCCCAACCGGGCACCGCGTTATTTCTTCTTCTCGCTCTTCTCGGCCTTGGGAGCGGCTGCTTCCGCGCCGGCTTCGGCTTCGCCTTCTTCCGTTTCCTTCTTGCCCTTCTTGATGACTTCGGGCTCGGCCGGCGCGGTCTCGGCTGCGACTGCGGTGCCTTCGGCTGTCGTCGGCTCGGCTTCGGCCTTGAGCGTCACGACGTGCGCGAGCACGCGCTGGGGATCGGTGACGAGCTTGATCTTGGCCGGATCGATTGGGAGATCAGCAGCGCGGAGCTGTTTGCCGATCATCAGCCCGCTGATATCGACCTTGAACTCTTCGGGAATGTCGCCGGGCAAACACTCGACTTCGACTTCGCGCGTGACCATCTCGAAGATGCCGCCCTGGAGCTTAACGCCCTGCGCTTCGCCGAAGGTGTGCACCGGGACGCGAACGCGCATACGCACGTCCATGGCGATGCGCAGCAAATCCACGTGCAACAGCGAGCCGCTGACGGGATCGACCTGCCAATCCTTCACCATCGCCCTCTCGTCGCCGGTCCCTGCAACCTGGACGGTGAATATGGTGTTGTGGCCCGTCTCGGAGCGCAGAATGCGGCTGACCTGCTTGGCGTTGACTGAAAGGGCGATCGGATTCTTGCGCCCGCCATAAAGCGTGGCGGGAACCAGTCCTTCGGCACGCGTGCGGCGCGCGGGACCTTTGCCGCGCCCTTCGCGAACTTTTCCTTCTACTGTAAACGTCTCCATTTGCCTTTCCCTTCTCTCCTCAAATCCAGATCAGATGAACAGCTCGCTGATCGAAGTCTCTTCGTGAATCGATTGGATGCCGCGCGCGAGCAGCGGCGCAACGCTTAGCACTTTGATCTTGGGCACGTTTCGCGCCGCATCGGTGAGCGGCACAGAATCCGTGACCACGACTTCCTCAATCGCCGAACTCACGATGCGCTCGACTGCCGGGCCGGAAAGCACCGGATGCGTCGCCGCAGCGAAGACTCTCGTCGCTCCGTTTTGTAGCAGAGCCTCGGCTGTTTTCACGAGCGTCCCGGCGGTATCGATTATGTCGTCGATCACGAGCGCCGCACGCCCTTTCACTTCGCCGATGAGATGCATAACTTCGGCGACGTTCACGTCAATGCGCCGCTTATCGACGATGGCCAGCGGCGCGTCCATGCGCTTCGCGAAGAGCCGGGCGCGTTCGACGCCACCCGCATCCGGCGAAACGACCGTGAGCGGACCGATATTCTTCTTCTGGAAGTACTCGACCATCACCGGGGCACCGTACAGGTGGTCCACCGGGATGTTGAAGTAGCCCTGAATCTGCGGCGCGTGCAGATCAAGCGACAGCACGCGGCTCGATCCCGCCGTTTCGAGCAGATCCGCGACGAGCTTGGCCGAAATCGCGACGCGCGGGCGATCTTTGCGGTCCTGCCTCGCGTACGGGTAATAGGGAATCACCGGCGTAATGCGCCAGGCCGAGGCGCGTTTGAAGGCGTCAATCATCAGGAGCAGCTGCACCAAGTGATGATTCACCGGCGTGCAGCACGGCTGCACAACGAACACATCCGCGCCGCGAACATTCTCGAGAATCTGGTAACGCGTTTCGCCATCGGAGAAGTGGCCGTGTTCGGCGCGGCCTCGCGGCACGCCAAGCTGCGCGCAAATCGCGTCGCAAAGAGCGGGGTTCGCAGTCCCGCAAAAGACCTTGAACTTGTCGTCGGCCAAGGTTCTCCCCTAACGCACTACGATTGAGGCACACGCCAACCCATGGCGCGGCCATACTTTTCCCTGGAAACAGTTTCAGTTACGAAAACCGAATCTTCCGGGAACGCCCGAGCGGCTCGGCGCGCATGCGCTGGGTTTCGGAATACTCCAAACACCGCCGACCCGCTACCCGCCAGCGCAGCATCCGCTGCTCCTCGCTTGAGCAATCCGTCCCGAATTTCTTTCAGGCGCGGATGGCGGCTGAAAACGGGCCCCTCAAAATCGTTTGAAAGGGTTTCCTGCCGGCTCCAGCACAGAGCGCAGAACTCCCAAATTCTATTGGGTTTGCTCAGTCTTGTCAATTCAGGCGCGAGCCATTCGTAGGCGTCTTTGGTGGGAACGCCGATTCCTTTCGGCGAGACGACGACAACTGTGCGGCGGGGACCGTCGGCCTGAGGGTAGATTTCGTCGCCTCGATTCACGGCTAGCGCACGCCCACCGAAAAGAAAGAATGGGACGTCGGCACCGAGTTTCGAAGCAATTTCCATCAAGCGCCGAGCAGGCAGTTCCGCTCTCAGGAGGCGGAGCATGCCGATAATGGCTGCGGCGGCGTCGCTTGAACCTCCCCCTAATCCGCGCGCGACCGGGATCCGTTTATCCAGATGCGCGATCACACGGCCCTTACAGCCGATCTCGGAAACGAGCGCGTTGATGGCGCGCAGGACGAGATTCTCGGGCCGAGCAAGGGAGTCGTCACTGCAGGTCATGGATAGTTCGAAAGCTGATCCGGGTACGATCGAAACAGTGAGGGTGTCGCTGAGGGAGATCGTTTGAAACACGGTGCGCAATTCGTGGTAATTGTCCGGGCGTTTGCCCATTACATGCAGGCAGAGATTGACCTTCGCGAACGCAGGGATACGCAAAGACTTTTTTCGGCTGGAAGACATGCGGGCGAGCTTACTGCGGTTTCGGCGAATCCGGAGAAGATTTCTGCGCGAGGCGCTTCTTCAGATTGCGGAGCTGAGTCTCGGTTTCGCTGGCCTTATCGGCCTCGTAATCGGCGGGCAAGGCCTTTTGCCACTGCGCGACGGAGCGTTCAAGCAGGCCCTCGGCACGTTCGTTGTCACCGAGTTTGAGATAGACGTTGGCCAGGTGGCTCAGGATTGTCGGGTCGCTGCCTTCACGATCAACCGCTTTGCGTAAATAATCTTCGGCTTCGGCAAGTTTATTCTGTTTGTAGTAGGCCCAGCCCAAGCTGTCGAGGTAGGCGCCGTTCGTCGGCTCTTGCTTGACGGCCCGCTGAATCATCGACGTCGCTTCCTCGATGCGTACGCCGCGATCGGCAAGCATGTAGCCGAGATAATTCAGGACCGCGGCATTATTCGGATTCACATCGAGGACTTTGCGAAATTCCTGTTCGGCCTGCTCATATTTCTTTTGCCGTTCGTAAATCGAGCCCAACATGAACCACGCGGTTTGCCTGGCTTCTGAATCCTTGGCCGATTGCTCCACCTTTTGCGCGGTCTGTTCGGCCTCGGAGAATTTGCGCCCTCGTGATTCGACTTGAGCGATGTCGAGATAAATCTCCTGGTCCGCATCAGTTCCCTTCAGTAAGCCCTGGAGAAGCTTCAAGGCCTCTGAAGTGTCTGACTTTTCACCGTAGAGAAGCGCTAAAGTCACAATGGCGTCGCGCGATTTCGGATCATCGTCGAGGGCTTTCTTGGCCTCGACAATCGCGCGATCGATATCGTGGTTTTCGCGATAGGTATCGATGGTGAGCATCTGCGCCCGGCGCTTGGCTTCCGGGCTCAGTTTTGCCAGTTCCTGATATGAATCAAGTGCTGCCTGATAATTCGACTCCGCTCGATAGGCCTGGCCGAGCTGTTCGTACAAAATCCCGAGCGCGTTTGCTCCGTTTCCATTGGAGGGGTCACTCTTCAATCCGGCGATGGCATCCGTAAGGACTTTCACGGCGTCATCGAACCGGCCTTCGTCCTGGTCCAGCAGCGCTTCGTTGTAGAGAACTTCAAGATTTCCTGGCGCTAACTGGCGCGCGCGTTCAAGACTTGATTCGGCCTGATCAAACTGGCCGAGCCGCCGCTGGAGTTGCGCCGCGCGCAAATGATTTTCCCAACTCGCTGGCTCAAGTTCCGCGAGCTTCTTAAATTGATCAAGCGCCTCAGCGTATTTGTCTTCCGCCATGAGGGCCTGCGCAAGACCGTGGCGGTGCCCCGGGTCATCGGGATCACCATCGACCGCTTTGCGATAAGCGGCCTCGGCCTTTGCGTAGTTCTTCGCTTGCGAGTACGCATCGCCAAGAAGATCGTAGAGGTCCGGCGAGTTTGCGTCGTCAGCTGTCTGCGACAACAGATCGATCGCCTCTTGCGAACGACCTTCGTCAATCAAAAGTTGGCTGAGCTGCTCAAGAGCCGGTTCATTGTCAGGCTGCTGCTTGACGACATTGCGCAGTACGTTTTCCGCATCTTCATGCTTGTTCTGGAAACGGTACAGGCGCGCCAGCCAAAGAGCAGAGTATGTGTCGCGCGGGTCGATCTTGAGAATTTCCTGGAACTGCTCAACGGCTTTCGCGAGATTTTCCTGCTGAACATCTCCGGCATCGAGGTCGCCGAGCTGGCGAACGTAAATCCGGGCCAGCAACCGGTGCGCGTCCGTGTTATTGGGATCAAGCTTGAGCGCCTCTTGCGCTTGTGCGATGGCATCGCGCATGTGTTGCGATTTGGCCTCGATCTCGGCAAGACGTTCGTGAATCGTAGCGGAATTGGGATCGATGGCGAGGGCTTTGTTGTAGAGGTCGATCGACTGATTCGCGGCTTCTGTATTGTTCGTCGCCTCATATTCCAGCTCTTGAAGGTGGCCCTGCGTGAAATAGAGGTAAGCGTCTGCCTGAGAACCTTGAGAAGCAGGCGCCTGGGTTCCAGCGGAACTCCCTGGCTGCACCGTGGAAGGAGCATTCTGTGCCTGCACCGAAGCATTTGGAGCAGCGCCGAGCAGACCAACCAAAATTGCGAGCCTTACTATGTTCTCGGTTCTCATGGGGAGGTGAGAATTCATTATCGTATAGGCCCTTTGGGCCCGTCAAAGCTTTCCGATTTTGCGCGTTCCTGGCGTCGCCTTAACCATTGGACGCGAGGCAGGGCGGACTTGTTGCACGTTCTTGAACAATTCCCAGCTCCCCTTGCTATAGTTCCCAGATAGAGGCCAGCATCCCCCATCGGGCAATTTCCGGAGGAAGTTCTATCAGCCTATGAAGAAACCTGGCATCGCAGGCATTAGACCGCTCATCCTGGGAATTTTGCTCTTACTGAGTGCGACGCTTCACCACTCAACTCTTGCACAGCAGGCTGCGGGGGCAGGCGCGACGTCACCGCCGGTTGAAACGCTTCCGCTTGCCAGTTCGCAAGCGCCGAAAACAACTCTGTCCGATTTCGGGTGGCTCGCAGGGCGATGGCAAGGGGCGTGGGGACCTCGCGTGGCGCAGCAGATTTGGACCGCGCCGCAGGCCGGCGTGATGCTCGGAACGTTCCAGCTGACCGAGGGAGACAAAACTCTGGTGCTCGAGCTTTTCACGCTGGTGGAAGAAACGGATGGAATCAGACTTTATATCCGGCACTTTACGCCAGCGCTGGTTGCGTGGGAAAAAACCGGGCCAACGATGCTGCGTCTTCAAAGCGCGGATGCGAAATCGATCGTCTTTGTAAATACGGTGGACGGTCAACCGAAACAGTCGGTGATTACCCGCGTCGATCCGGACACCTACTCTTCGCATTCTGAAATCGTTCCCGAGAAGGGCGACTCGCAAGTCACCGAAATCACGTATCACCGAGCCACCGACGGCGCAATTGCTAAGCACAAAGAGAAAAAACCGAAATCATCCAAGTAGTGGCACAACGAGCGTTAGCGTTTGGCTTTTGTCAGCATCTCGATTGTCTTCTGCAGACGGCGCATGCGGGTCTCAGGTTTCTTCGCGCCGAGAATCGCTTCGGCGTGTTCTCGCTTGTGTGTGAAGCTCAGCGCGTCCCATTTTGATCGGGCAGCAGGATTCTTGGCTAGCGCAGATCTTAGATCGGGTGGCGGCTCCACCTCCCGAACCTCCGTGTCTAAGGCAATTGTGACCTTGCAGATATCACCCTGCTTCAGTCCGGCCTCGTCTTGACGGCTCTTTCGCACGGGCACCATGCATTTGCCGCCATACACGCTGACCGTGGAGCGATAGGTGTAGTTGTTGATCGAGATTTTAACGGGTGGGCGTGCGCGGCCGAATTCCTTGCGGACGTCGAACGGCAACTCGACAAAGCCATCTCCCAGCACGGTTTTGAACGTTTTCGTTGGCATGAAAGACCCTCGTTTCCGCTGACATACGGCAAGCAACCTCGCGCGCAAATCAAAGGAACTCGGCGCGATGGTACAGACCTTCTATGCGACTTGCAATCGTCGACGGATGTCTTGGTGGTTCGCAGCGACTCCGGAGCGGAGGAACTGGGGGGCGAGAGCTCAGTAAGTCTCGACCTTCTTCTCGGTTGGATGGAGATGAATCGGATAAACGGCGGGCCAGAGTTCCTGCAGAGATTCGACCAAGCGCTCCGCGTCCACCAGGGTGTCGCGTTTCGCAACTAACAACAGCTCCCTGTTCTCCAATTCGCGATAGATGACGTATTCCATGACATTGAGTTTGACCAATGAGCCGGGGATGCGCAGTGACATCCATCACCCCTCTAGTCGACGTGTTTCTGTGTTCGAATGTGATCGCCGTCACTGCCGAGATTAGGCGCTCGGAGTTTTCTGCCGCCACCGCAGTTAGGAAAAATCGCTTGTTGGCAATCGGCCGAACAACGTACGTGAGCAAGTCAAAGAAAGGGTGCCACTTCTGAGCAGATCGAAGCGTCTAAGTAAGAAGGTGCAGGGAGGCTTCATAACATGAACATATTCGAGCGTGGCCGGCAGAAGTCGTGGCCTCAGAGAAGCAAACAGATTCTGGTGTGGATATTGTCTGGTGCCCTGCTTTTCGCAACGCTACCGCCAGGTGTGATGGCTTCTCAAGATGAACAAGCTCCCCCGCCGACCGAGCAAGGGCCGCCCCCTCAGTACTCGCAGCAGACGCCCGAGCAACTGCAGCAACTGGTGGCACCGATTGCGCTTTATCCGGACTCGCTCGTGGCGCAAATCCTCGCGGCGTCTACATTTCCCGAGCAAGTGGTTGAAGCAGATCGCTGGGTTCAGGACCATCCGGATTTGAAAGGCGACGCGCTCGGACAGGCAGTTGATCAGATGCCCTGGGACCCGAGCGTGAAGGCGTTGACGGCATTCCCTTCAGTCTTAGGGAATATGGACAAAAACATTTCGTGGACGTCGTCTCTCGGAGACGCCTACTACAACCAGCAAGCCGACGTCATGAATGCTGTTCAAGTGATGCGCCGAAAGGCGCAGGACGCAGGCAATCTGAGGAGCACGCAGCAGCAGGCCGTCACGGATGATCCGTATGGCGACATCGACATCGCTCCGGTCGATCCCGGCGTTGTGTACGTTCCCGCGTACAACCCGTGGCTCGTTTACGGATATCCAGTCGCACCGTGGCCCGGCTGGTACGAATATCCGGGAATCTGGTTTGGCGGGCCGTATCTCTCATTCGGAGTTGGCTTTGGGATCGGCTGGTTCGGCGGATTCGGGTGGGGCTGGGGCCATTGGGGATTCGACTGGCATCACCGCTACCCCGTGTTCGATCACGACAGATATTTCTCTCGCAGCCGAACGTTCTATAACCGCGACAATTTCTACCGGGGCGCCCGCGGTGGTTTTCGCGGCAGCGTCTATAACCGGCCCGGCGCAGTGGCGCGGCCATTCGAAGGAGACCGGAGGGCGGCCAGAGGATTCGGGGAGTCCCACGGCGAAAGCGGAACGCGCTCGGGCGCGTTTAGCCATTACGACCATGGCGGTGAGGCGAGGAGTTATTCATCGAGAGGCGCGTCGAGCTTTGGCGGATCCCACGGCGGTGGAGGCGGAAGCTTCCACGGCGGCGGTGGTGGTCATGGTGGCGGGCGCCGGTAAATCAAATCCCTTATCTCCGATTAACCTGCGGTCGAACACGTAAGGAGAAGTGATATGCAGAGCAATTCGAATTTCGATCAGTCACGGTGGCGCGGGGTTTCGAAACTCGTGGCCGCTGCAGTCTTCCTTGCCTCGTGTGGTGCAATGAGGGTCGAAGCTCAGCAAGCGGGCCAGAAGACATTTCGTTCGGCTCAAGCCGCGAGCGCAGCGCTCGTGGATGCGGCGAAAGACAATGATGAACAGGCGATGCTCGCGATTCTCGGTCCCGATGCCAAACGGATTGTCTCGTCAGGAGATGAAACCGAGGACGCCGCTAGCCGGAGCACGTTTGTCCAGCGTTATACGCAGATGCACCGTCTCGTGAAGGAGCCGAACGGAACGACGACACTGTATGTGGGAGCCGAAAACTGGCCCATGCCCATTCCGCTCGTGGAGAAGGCGGGAACTTGGTACTTCGACACGGCTGCGGGCCAGCGTGAAATCCTCTATCGCCGCATCGGCCGGAACGAGATGTCGACGATGCGCGTGTGTAAGGAACTGGTGGCAGCCCAAAAGGAATATTACTCCTCGCACAACGGCGAATACGCGCAGAAGATCTTCAGCGACGAGGGCAAACAGGACGGCCTCTATTGGAAGACAGGCGCGGGCCAACTGGAGAGTCCGATCGGACCGCTCGTTGCGGCCGCTGTGTCCGAAGACTACGCCCTAAGGCCCCAAGGCGCCACCGCTACGCCCTACCGCGGCTATCTCTATCACGCGCTAGTTCGCCAAGGGGCAAACGCCAAAGGCGGTGCGAAGAACTACGTCGTGGGAGGTCGGATGACGGGCGGCTTTGCGTTCGTTGCTTATCCGGCGGAATACCGGTCCTCGGGCGTAATGACGTTCATCGTCAACGGCGATGGCACCGTATATGAGAAGGATCTTGGGCCCAATACGGCAGCGATCGCCAAAGCCATGAAGACCTTCAATCCTGACTCCACGTGGAAGAACGACGACGTGCCGGAAGAGCAACCGGCAACCGAGCAACCATCAAAGTGATGACGCTACGGAGTCATCTTGCGCTGACAATCGGGAACCTAAGAGATTCCATTTCGTAGGGACAATCAGACTCCGGAGTTGCCTGGATCGGAGAGCCGGTCTCGCACGGATCGGCCTTTGCATCCCAGCGGCTCTGGAGTTTTCACTTTGATAGACCCTCCACATTCTTGCGATTTCTGTTCGAGTTTCTCCTGAGGACCGATCTTTTCCTTCTATTCGCTATCTGGAAACCGCACGCTGGTGAAGTGAAAACGGACAAATCTCATATACGATCCATTCAAATCTTGTATTGGATTTCTGCGCGGTCGCCGCGTACATTGTCGCTTCGCGCATGGCATCAACTTAACGGAATTTTAGAGCACCAGGACGTGCGGCGGGAAATCTCTGCCGGCACGCGCTTTTTCGTTCCGTTGTGAGTGCTGCAAAGGAGCTTAGGTACGCGGAGTTGACCCGCGAACCATTTGAAAGGAGCGTCGAAGCAATACTATGAAAAAGTACAAATTGGAATACATCTGGTTGGACGGCAAGAAGCCGATTCCGGACATGCGGGGCAAGACCACGATCAAGTCGTTCGAGCATCCTCCGACGCTCGCCGACCTGCCACTGTGGGGATTTGACGGCAGCTCGACGATGCAGGCCGAGGGACATAGCTCGGACTGTATTCTCAAGCCCGTCGCTCTGTATCCCGACGCGGCGCGCAAGGACGGCTATCTCGTCCTCGCCGAAGTGATGCATCCCGACGGCACGCCGCACGCGACCAACGCGCGCGCCACGATCGAGAACGATCCCGACCTCTGGATCGGTTTCGAACAGGAGTACTTCCTCTACAAGGATGGCCGCCCGCTCGGCTTCCCCGAGAGTGGCTATCCGGGCCCGCAGGGGCCGTATTACTGCGGCGTCGGCTACAAATACATGGGCAATCTGGCGCGGACCATCGTGGAAGAGCATCTGGACCTTTGTCTCGCGGCCGGAATCAACCACGAAGGCATCAACGCTGAAGTAGCCAAAGGCCAGTGGGAATTCCAGATTTTCGCAAAGGGTTCGGCCAAGGCTGCGGACGACACTTGGATCGCTCGCTACCTGATGGCACGCCTGTGCGAAAAGTACGAAGTCGACCTCGAGCTTTATTGCAAGCCAATTAAGGGCGACTGGAATGGTTCCGGAATGCATACGAACTTCTCGACGAAGTTCATGCGCGAAGTGGGTGGCAAGGAATATTTCGAAGCTCTCATGAAGGCGTTCGAGAAGAACATTCCCGAGCACATCGCGGTCTACGGTCCGGACAATCATCTGCGCCTAACCGGTTTGCACGAGACGCAGGCGATCGATAAATTCAGCTTCGGTCTCTCCGACCGCGGCGCTTCGATTCGCATGCCCGTGAACTTCATCAAGCACGGGTACAAGGGCTACCTCGAAGATCGTAGGCCGAACTCGCAGGGCGATCCTTACCAGATCGTTTCGCGCATTTTGAAGACGATTAACACGGTGCCGAAGCCTGCAGTCGCAGTGGCGTAGAGGCTGATCAAATCGAGGGGATGTACCGACGCGGGAGCCAAATCGGTTCCCGCGTTTTTCTTTGGTAGAATCGGTTGCGTGGGGCTGTAGCTCAGATGGATAGAGCAGCAGTTTCCTAAACTGCGTGTCGGGAGTTCGACTCTCCCCAGCCCCACCATGTTTTGATCTACGCTTGTGATTCGATCTCGCGGCGACTCTCCGCAGGCTTTCGAGGCTTAACAAACGTTGGTCGCAAGTTACCCCACCCTCGGGGGTCACTTCAAAAGCGGCCAACGGGGGAAAGTGAAAATCATTAGGCGCGAGCACCTTTTCAAGGATTTTTGCCCCTTCAAGGAGGAAGCCTTTTGGCGAAGCAACGCTCATATTTTGTTTGAGTCCGCCCCAAGAAAACACCATAAGCGACGGTAACCCCTGATTCGTCGGCTAACCGGCCTTCCGTCCAGGACTTCACTTCTCCGGTAAGGGCTGCGTTTATCACGACTTAGGCCGAGCGAAGCGAACTCTTTGGCTACGGCCGCTAATTGCATATGTGACGCATAGCACAGCGCCTTATGCTTCGAGGCGGCTAAATACGAGCTTGCATTTCGGGAGTGGGATCGACGCAGTTACGAGCGAAGGAGGGAGTTAGGTCCTGCAACGTTGCAGGTATTGAGCAAGCGTTGGGCGTGAAAGAGCATGCCGCGCAGACTCACACCATGAATGGAAGCCATTAGTCGTCTGGTTACAGGGCGGAGGAAGTCGCAATGAAAGTCCAGGTATGCATCATCGGTGGCGGACCGTCGGGGCTCTTGCTGTCGCAGCTCCTGGATCTGCAGGGCATCGATACGATCGTGCTGGAGAAATACAGCCGCGACCATGTGCTGGCTCGGATTCGGGCCGGAGTGCTGGAACACGGCTTCGCGAAACTAATGCGCGAGGCGCAGTGCGGAGAGCGGATGGATCGCGAGGGCGAAATCCACAACGGGATTCACATCGCCCATGATGGCGCGATGGAGCGCGTTGACCTCCACAAATATTCCGGCGGAAGCTCGGTCATCGTCTACGGGCAGACCGAGCTGACGCGCGATCTGTATGACGCGCGCGACCGGATGGGAGGCAAAGTCATCCATAATGCGGAGGACGTCACTCCGCACGACATCAATTCCGACAAACCCTACGTCACCTATCGCGAGGGTGACAACATCGTGCGCATCGACTGCGAATACATCATCGGTGCCGACGGCTTCCACGGCGTCAGCCGCAAGTCGATCCCGAAAGATGTCTTGCGCGAATATGAGCGAGTCTATCCGTTCGGCTGGCTGGGAGTATTGTCGCGCACCAAGCCCGTCTCGGCCGAACTGATCTATGCCAAGCATGAACGCGGCTTTGCGCTCTGCTCTCTGCGGTCGCAGGTGTTGAGCCGGTACTATATTCAGGTGCCCCTCACGGATTCGACGGAAGATTGGCCCGATAACGCATTCTGGGCGGAACTCAAGCGCCGCCTGCCGGACGAAATCGCCGCCAAGTTGATCACCGGCCCGTCGATCGAGAAAAGCATCGCACCGTTGCGAAGCTTCGTCGCCGAGCCGATGCGCTATGGTCGTCTGTTCCTGGCAGGCGATGCCGCCCACATCGTGCCACCGACGGGGGCACGGGGACTAAACAGCGCGGCCTCGGATATCTATTATCTCTATCAAGCGATGGTCGATCACTACAAGAAAGGCGATGACACCGGTCTCGATGGCTATTCAAAGCGGGCGTTGGCGCGAGTCTGGAAGGCGCAGCGGTTTTCTTGGTGGATGACGATGCTGCTGCACCGCTTCCCCGACAACATTCCCTATGATGACAAGCTGCAGGAAACGGATCTGGCGTATCTGTTTTCGTCTGAAGCCGCGCTTCGCTCGTTGGCAGAGAATTACGTGGGCCTTCCCTTCTAGCGCACTCTATCTGCGTGAGACTCAGCGCAGTTCATTCATCCGATGAGTGGGTGTATGCGGCCATACATCCCGATTAGTTTGAATGTATAGGTCAGCGGAGGATCGCTTGGTGTAGAAGAGCTGAACTCAGCGGACGCTGATTCAGAGACACCAAGGAGGCTCCCCCATGCAACCTATGTATTACATCGGACTGGATGTACACAACAGGACGATCAGCTACTGCGTGAAGGATGGCAGTGGCGCGATTCACGCCCAAGGCACGTTCCCCGCCACACGCTTGGACCTGGACCTTTGGATGAAAACGCTACCACAGCCGTGGACGGCGGCGATGGAAGCCACCGTTTTTACCGGGTGGATCTACGATCACCTGCAGCCACACGCCGCCGGGCTGAAGGTAGCGCGTCAGCACATGAAGGAGATTATTTGCTCCGTATTGCGACCACGAACGGTTCAAGAATCAGCGGCAACTCGAATGCAATTGCTTCTGGCGGCTCACAGACAGTGTCGCTGCATTGCTGAAAACTCAACCGACCGGACAGCATGATCTTCCCGGCATCAAGCGGAAACTTCAGTAGCAGTGAACCTAAGCTTTGGAATGAGCCGCTGTACACGGGAACCGTTTCCCCGAGGAAATTAACCCGCATTGGCGCGGCTGGCGGAAGCTCGAAGGATTGACGGACAATGGTTGGACCGTCGAACGTTACCGACGTGGTCGTGTAACCCTTGGGCAGCGGTGAACCGTAGACGTGCCATCCGGACTCGAGCGCGAACTTCGCAAAGAAGCTGATTTCCTGGCCAGCGAACGCTCTCGCGGTAGAAAGTCCTATGACTACGGTAAGTGCGCCACCTCGCAGTGTGATCGCTGCGGCCTCCTCACTTACAACTCCGAATTCTCGATGAACGACAGAGGACGCAGTGACCCGATGCTGGTAGTTCGGCACAAAATACTTGCGGATGACCAGCCCGTCAGGAGCGATCAGATACTCTACGGGATGTGGAACGCCATGTGCGCGTAGGCCGGGAGCAATGTTCGTGTTCAAGATGCCAAAGCTCCGGATGACACCGCTGTCCCAATCGGATAGCAGCGGGATCTGGATCTGGTATTTCTCTGCAAAATGCTGGAGGGTTTCCCGGGAGTCGTAGCTAACCGCGGCGATGCGGAAACCTTTCCCTTCGAGCATGGGACGCGATTGTTCCAACTCGACCAGTTGGGATCGGCAGTACTGTCACCAATCGGCGCTTCGATAAAAAACAAGGAGCAGGCCATTGGGACCGGAGAGATTCGCGACAGACCTTAGCACGCCCTCCTGGTCTGGTAGGGAGAAGTCGGGTATGCGCTCGCCAGCCTCCGGGCCCGTGGCGTAGCGATCGTTGGTCGCGTTCACGTGCTTCGCCTGCAACTCGGCGGGAACTGGTTGTCCGGCGGCACGAAGCCGTCCGAACTCTTGCATGATCGCGGACTTCTCTTGGAGGTCTTCCGGAATGTTGTTCGCCATTGGCAATCCTAGACGGCCACTATATCACCGCTCGGAAAGTCATGGTCGGTACACACGCTGGTTCGTCGAAAGGTTTCGTCTAACCGCATTCTGGGCGGCAGGACGGTCTATCGCCGGACTTGCTCAGGACTGGCCCGGTGAATTTACCCGGTAAGCGCGTTTATCAAGAGCTGGGCGTCGAATTTTCGAAATCATTCTGCCAATATTGGAGCAGGGGTTTCGAGCATACAATTCTCGCCGATGTAGAAATCAAGAACGGAATCTCGGTAAGGGAGCGTGCCATGGGTGAAGTAGTCGAGAACACAGCCCAGTTTAATCAAACCGATCGTTATGCTGCGTTAATGGATGTCGTGCGCAATCGCATGACGAACCGCGCGTTCGCCCCTTACAGCGTGCCGCGCGAGCACTTCGAAATGATCCTCGAAGCGGCTCGCCATGCTCCTTCGGGCGCCAATGCTCAGCCCTGGCACTACATTGTCGTTACCGATCTGGCCGTGAAGCAAGCCATCGGCAAGTGCTTCGTGGATGAACAGCAGCACCGCGCCCGGCTGCACATGGGTTTCCCCACTCCCAATTACAACGGTGTCAAGACCGCTCCCGGTTTGATCATCGTGTTGGCCGATTTCCGCTTCGTGCGGGCTTTTCCCGTTTTGAACGATGGTTCGGAACTCGACCGTCTGTATCACCAGAATGCCGAAAGGATCCTACTCCAGTCCGTTGCTGCTTCGACGATGTCGGCTCACCTCGCCGCAGCGGCTCTGGGCTATGCTGTTTGGTGGATCACCGCCATTGGGCAGGAGGATATCCAGCGCCAGATCAAGCCGCTTCTCGGCGTTCCGGAGGAGCTGTCGATCATTGATGTCATGTGCTTTGGCCCACCGGCAAAGCCGTCCTACAAACGGTGGAAGAAATCCCTGAATCAAATCATGAGCTGGGATCGGTTCAACCCGGAATGCCTCATGACGGCGGAGCAGATCGATGAATGGGTTAAAACCACGCGCCACAAAGTCATGTACCGCGACGAATCAAAGATTGATTGACCGCTCAAGTACAGCCAAAAGGTCGTTTAGTGCCTGATTAGTTCGGACAGCCTGGAACGGCCGCGAGATTTCTCTGTAGTAAAAACGTAGTAGCTATCGGTTCAGAAGGACTCAAAGTCAGTCAATGCGCATCAAAACGGCAGATCCGTAATTCGTTGGCGGATATGATAGGATCCAAAATTTTCAAAACCCACCATCATGGCAGCTTGTTTTCCTAAACTGCGTGTCGGGAGTTCGACTCTCCCCAGCCCCACCATTCCGTTGTATAGTGTCGGTCACAAAGAAACCACCAGGAGCGCAGATGTCAGCCGAGCCAGCATCAGCATCCGCCGCGGCACCATCTCCTATCACGGCAACAGGCCTCAACTTAAGGAACTACACATTGGAAGGCGCGACTGTGGTCGTCTGCAGCGGTCGGCTGACGCTTGAGCACTCCGAGCGCCTCAAGACGTACGTCCGAGACCTGATGCCAAACGCGAAGGGGCTGATTCTAGACATGAAGGACGTGAACCGCATGGATAGCGCCGGGCTTGGCGCGCTTGTGGCGCTCTATATTTCGGCGAAGAAAACGCATTGCGAGTTTCTGCTCGCAAATTACAACCAGTCGATCAAGGACCTGCTGGGGCTGACCAATTTGTTGGCGGTGTTCGAGTCCACCGCACGCAGCGGGCTACGGATTCCGTAGAAATTCAGCAAACGACTGCGACGAACGATGTACGTCTCCATCGGAAACTACTGAATCGTTGGTTCCATTACGCGCAAAACTTCTCGTCGCGCTGCCAACCCAAATCGCAATCTCAAATCCGTTCCATCGGCTGCTGCCCGTTGACACCCCTTCGCCGGCCCGTATAATCTGTTTACGCCCCACTCTGGCTCGCGGGAGTTCCTGGCCGTTCGCTCTAGAAGCAGGCACTTAAGCACACGATTCAATGTTCGCGCCCATGCCAAACCTGCCAATCGCACTCCTGCAGGCAAGCGGACTTTCACACTATTGGCAGAAGCTAGTCGATCCTACTTTCCGCGGACTGTACCAAGCCAACGCGTTCGATCTCGTGATCATGCTGCCCTATTTTTTTGTGATGACGATTCTTGCGATGTACGGCATCCATCGCTATCAGTTGGTCTACAATTTCTTCAAGAATCGCAAGAACGTCCCGGGACCTGCTCCGGAGATGCCGGCGGATGCGTGGCCGCGCGTCACCGTGCAATTGCCGATCTATAACGAGCGCTATGTGATCGAACGTCTCGTCGAAGCGGTGGCGCAGTTCGACTATCCGCGCGAGTTGCTTGAAATTCAGGTGCTCGATGATTCCACGGACGAGACCCAGCAGGTGGCGCGCGACTGTGTCGAAAGGCACCATCGGCTCGGCGTGCCGATCGTATACATCCATCGCGACAATCGCGAAGGGTTCAAAGCGGGGGCACTGCAGGAGGGATTGCTTCAGGCCTGTGGCGAATTGGTGGCCATTTTCGACGCGGATTTTATTCCGCCGGCTGATTTCCTTCGGCGCACAGTTCCCTACTTCGCCAATCCGAAGATCGCGATGGTGCAGACACGTTGGAGCTACATCAATCGCAATTATTCGAAGCTTACGGAAGTCGAAGCGATCATTCTCGACGGCCACTTCGCAATCGAGCACTCGTCGCGCTATCGAAGCAATCTTTTCTTCAATTTCAACGGGACCGCTGGCATCTGGCGCCGTTGCGCGATCGAGGATGCCGGTGGCTGGCAGCACGATACCCTGACGGAAGATACCGATCTTTCATATCGCGCCCAGCTTCGCGGCTGGCAATTCCTCTACTTGCCGGAGATTGCCTGCCCTTCCGAGCTGCCGGTGGAGATGAACGCGTTCAAATCGCAGCAGGCACGCTGGGCAAAGGGACTGATGCAAACGGCCAAGAAGGTTTTGCCGCGCGTGTTGCGAAGCGACGTGCCTTCGTCGGTGAAAGCAGAGGCTTTTTTTCACCTTACGGCCAACATCAGTTATCCGCTGATGATTTTCCTCTCAATCATTTTGCTGCCGGCGATGATCGTGCGGTTTTATCAAGGCTGGTTTCAGGTGCTGACGATTGACCTGCCCCTGTTCCTCGCGTCGACTTGCTCGATTTCGTCCTTTTATCTGACTGCCGAGCGTACGCTGTATCCCAAGACGTGGAAGCGCACGTTTTTGTATCTGCCGTTCGTGATGGCGCTGGGCATCGGGCTTTCCGTTCGAAATGCGTTCGCGGTGATCGAGGCGATCGTCGGCAAGAAATCGGAGTTCGTGCGAACGCCAAAGTACCGAGTGGAAGCCGACGGCAAGAATCGCAACGCGTGGGTAAAGAAGAAGTACATCAAGAGTGCCGGGCTAATGCCCTATCTCGAAATTTCTCTGGGAATCTACTTCGCCGCAGCGGTCGTGTATGCCATCCAGATGGAGAATTATGCAACGGTGCCATTTTTCATTTTGTTCGTCTGGGGCTACCTGTACACCGGGGTGATGTCGCTCGCGCAAACGCACATCGACCGTGTATTTGAGCTTGGCGGTGGAGTATTTGGTTCGGCCAGCGTCGCAGGGCCAGGTTCGTCACCCACCCTTGCGCTTGGCAACTCGAATCCCGAATCTCTCATCCTCGCGCCCGCCGAAGTCGGCGTTGTCGCCGACCCAGCTACCGCTGTGCCCAAAGCGCGCGCGGCATCCTCTGGCGTTTAGCACTACCAAATCGAGGAGAATCAGCGGTGGTGAGCTGCGGGCTTTGCTCCGTCCTGATCGCCAGAGCTCGCTCCGACGCCATGACGCACAAGCGCAACAAAAGCTGAAGCGGAACGCGGGAGTGTACGATCTCGACGGTAAACAATTCCCAATTCGCGCCAGACTTCCATATCAGAGATCGGAATCAGCTTCGCCTGGCCGGCGCGAACTTCGTCCTGCGCAAACGTCTCGCTGATCACGGAAACGCCAAGCCCAGCGGCGACGAAGCGCTTAATCATGCCCACGCTAGCGAGTTCCATGGTGATACGCATGCGGGAACGGAACGGGCGAAATTGCTTATCGAGTACTTGGCGCGTGAAACCCATCTTCGGAAAGATGAGCGGCTGCTCGACGATGTCACTGGTGCGAACGCTCTTTAAGTTTGCGAGAGGATTCGACGGGCTCGTCATTAGCATCAGGCGATCGCGAAAGATCGAGTGAATTTTCAAACTGGGTGACTTTACCGGAAGCGTGACCACACCCACATCGACCGTCCCGTCTTCGACTTTTTCCAGGACTTTGTGGCTGAAATTGCGATAGATGCTGATCTGCACGCCCGGGTACTTTCGGCTGTACTCCGCGAAAATATCAGGCAACACGTAAAGGCAGGTCGCTTCATTCGCGCCGATGGCGAGTGTACCGTGCGGCGTGCTCGACTGATCGGCAACTGCGCGCAGTGATTCGTTGCGTAGCGTCAGTAGCTTGCCCGCATACTCGAGCAGAGTCTCGCCGGCCACGGTCAATCGAACGGATTTTCCGACGCGATCGAAAAGCTTTTGGCCGTACTCCTGCTCGAGCTGGCGGATTTGCGCGCTGACAGCCGGCTGAGAGCGATAGAGCTTTTGCCCCGCGCGCGAAAAACTGCCCTGCTTTGCAATCTCTACGAAAGTGACGAGATGATCGAAATCCATGAGGTGCTAGTACGGCTCCCAAACCCTGAATTTGGTTGGGAGATTATACCAAAAGCGGAGCACCGCCACGGTGAAGACTGCAGAGACGCGAGAAAATAGCCTCAGACAGCCGCAGCGGGGGCGGCCGCCCGTCGTCAGGCTCCCCCTAGCGCGCGGCGTGAGAGGCCGCGACTGACTTCACTTGCTTATCCACAGCAGCAAGGAGCTCGTCGAATGCCTTTGAGAAGAGCTTGACGCCGTCTTCCGTAAGCTGGTCCGTTACCGCTTTCATTGAAATACCCGCGCGGGGCAGATCGATCATGGTCTTGCGGGCTGCATCGACATTTTCTTCGAGGCTTGCGCGCGGTTTGCCATGGTCACGATATGCATCTAGCGTCGCGGGCGGGACGGTATTCACAGTGTCGGGGCCAATCAGCTCATCCACATAGAGAACATCGCTATACGCGGGATTCTTCGTACCGGTGCTGGCCCATAAGACACGCTGAGTGGTTGCGCCACGCGCAACAAGCGCCTGCCAGCGCGGTCCGCTGAAAATTTCCTTGTACTTCTGATATGTGAGTTTTGCATTCGCGATGGCAACTTTGCCTTGCAAGCCACGGGCAAGGTTCGAATCGAACCCCGCCGGCGGATTCTTGATCGCTTCCGCGAGTTTGTTGTCAATGAGCGTGTCAATGCGGGAAACGAAAAAGCTCGCGACGCTCGCCATCCGACCCGGATCGCCGCCCCTGTTCACAAGCTCTTCGAGTCCGGCAATATAGGCTTCCGCGACTTTTTCATAGACATCCTGTGCGAAAAGCAAAGTCACGTTGACGTTGATGCCGCTCGCGATAAGTTCCTGAAATGCCGGAATTCCCTCCGGCGTGCCCGGAACCTTGATCATCAAGTTTTCGCGATGGACCGATTTCCAGAGGCGCTTCGCTTCGTCGAGCGTTTCGCGGGTCTTGTGCGCGAGGTAGGGAGATACTTCGAGACTGACGTAACCATCCCGTTTCTTCGTCTGGTCGTAGACGACGCGCAGTGCACCGGCTGCGGTTTGAATATCCTGAATGGCGATTTGCTCGTAGACGCCGGTGGCATCGAGATCGCCGCGTTTTACGAGTTCGGTGAGTGATTCCTGGTAATCCGGGCTACCTGTGATGGCCTTCTCGAAGATCGTCGGGTTTGAGGTCATGCCGCGTAGACCATCGTCATTGATGAGCCGCGCGAGCTCGCCGCTCGCCATGAGGTCGCGGCGAATGTAATCAAGCCAAATGGACTGGCCGAAGCGGTGGAGCGCTTTCAGCGGGTTCTCGGTTTTCGATCCGGTGACGCTGTCTGGCTTCGTAGTTAGGCTCATGTTGCCTCCTCCCTCTCGTTGCGATTCTACCTCAGGGCACAAACGGGTGTGAACTTTCCTGTGTTACGTTGCGGTTAGATGCTCGCGACCGAGCCGCCATCGACGCGGTAATTCGATCCGGTGATAAACGATGCTTGATCGGACGCGAGAAACACGACGATTCCAGCGGTTTCGTCCGGCTTGCCCGCGCGTCCAAGAAGAATATTCGGGCGAAACTCCCGAAGTAGCGCTTGTTCAGCTTGATCCACAGAGATGCCGCGCGTTTTTGCCTCTTGCCCCAGCATCTGATCGACCAGCGGCGTGCGGATGAAAGCCGGCGAAACGGTATTGATTAAAATGTTGTCCTTGCCGTAAGCCTTCGAGAGACTCTTCGTCAGGCTATTCAGCGCGGACTTGCATGCGTTGTAGTGCGGCATCACAGGGTCGGGCTGCGTGCCGGATTCGGACGAGATGTTGATGATGCGGCCCCACTTCTGTTTCTGCATGTGCGGAAGAGCGGCGCGAGTGACGCGCACGGCGGAGAGAACGTTGAGTCTGAAAACGTCGATCCATTCTTCATCGCTTAGCACGTCGAAAGGCGCGAAGCGGCCGACGCCGCCGGCATTGTTGACGAGAACGTGGATTGCGCCAAATTCGCGAACCGTTTCATCTACGACCCGCTTCGCGCCCTCCGCTTCCATTACATCCGCGGCGACTGGGTGCACTGTGCCCTTGGCTCCGCACATTTCGGCGGCGGCCGCTTTGAGTGCGCCACCGCCACGACCGTTGATCACGACCTTGCATCCTTCGCGAGCAAACGCAGCGGCAATCGAGCGGCCGATTCCTTTACTGGAACCAGTAACCAGCACGACTTTGCCAGCAAGGCCAAGTTCCATCTATCTCTCCCAGCGCGACGCTAATTCGATGCTTTGCCGTCCGCGATGGATTCGCGGGATGAAGAAGATTCTGAGAGACCGTACTTGGTCAACATTCGAAGTGGGCGAAGGACCGTGTAGAACGGCGTAAGAAATCGGGGCAGGGGAAGTGCCGACCAGTCTTCGTCAGAAGCCAGAGTGGCAAGGCGGATCGAGTAACGCCAGCCTTCGAGTCTACCTTTGAGCATGCGGCGGCGCAGATGGAAGCGGGCGAATCCGCTGGGATCTTTTGTACCGCTGGCCAATAGACGCTCGGCGATGGACGATGCTATGAAAGCGGCGACAGTATCGGATTTCACGCCCCGCGACACTTCGTCGGGCAACCGCAAATCGAATAACTGGCAGGCTAAAGCCAGACTCACGTCGAGCATCCGTGTCGCGCGCATTTTTTCTGCGCGACGCGCCAGTGCATCCCAATCGATGGCATTCGCCAGAATGAACTCAGCGATGTCTGCGGTCCATGACAGGCGCTCCCAGAAATGTTTTGAGCCGTGGATGCAGAGCAGTATCAGGGTGTCTTCGGGGCAGAACGTGGGCAGATCTTGCCCGCCCACGAAAATGGTCACCAGTCGTGTTGCGAGATCGTCGATGTCTGGCGGCGCGGGAAAATGCCGAAGTGTGCGCTCTGTATGCAGCTCGACCATGATGCGCCGGTTGTCGTCGAAATAGGCGTACTCCGCCGGCGCAAGAGTTGCGGCAGCATCTGACAGCAAGCCTGGAAATTTCGGGCGATAGCCGAGGTTGACCATCACCTCGTTCGCTTTGAGGATGTCACGGTGACGTACGATGATGTCGAGATCTTCAAATTCGCGCAAGGCGATGTCCCGGTATGCCTGGACGGCCAAGACTGGGCCCTTATAAGGAAACGACTGCACGCCCGCAGATTGCAGTCGATCAAGCACCCCCAGCAGTTCGCTAGTGAGAGCCAAGTTGCGCATGGCAAATGCACGAGCCTTGATTTTCAATTGCTCCAAACGCTTCGGGTCGAGGATTGGGCCGGCTACGAGCGGAAGCTGACGACAGAGCAACGGAGTCACGGAGTGTTCAGCCGCTTCGCGGAGGAGCAAATTCCAATCGATCGAGCCGGTGGTGAGGCGCCGAATCGATGCAAAGGTTGAGGAATCGACCTGCGTTCGCGCGCAGCACGCGAGAAGCTGTTTTTCAGGACTGCGACTTTCGTCTGAAGGAGCGGGCATGACGCTTTCGCGATGACACTCGCGAAACGATTTTACGCCATCCCCAAAAGCGAGGCACCGATCATTCTGGGGTCGAGCGACCTTAACGACAAGAATACGACGCTGAACGCGCGGACGAGGTTTATGAATGATGGTCCGCGCTTTGTGATACCGCCTAGGCCGCGAGCGGGTTGATTTGCGGGTTCTGCATTTCGATGTTTCGGCCGATTCGCAGAGGTTGATTGCGCAGGCTGAAATGGAGCGAGTCCCGCGCTTGCACAAGCGTTACTAGAAATCGTTGTGATCTTCAAACCGAAAGCGCTGGGCTTCACGCCGGGCACGAATCGTTCCATTGCGCCAGTCTTCAACCGCAAGCGTGATGACGCCCATCCATAGGCGTTCGGCGAGGCACTCCTTTGTCACTTCGCTCTGGCAAGCTATCGAACCGGCATTGAAAGTACGCTCATTTCCATCTCCCCTTTTTGCGCTGACCCCCGAATTTTTCGGCCGACGCAGACATGGCACGCGGTACGCCAAACTAAAGAACGAGCTCGGACTTGATGGCGGACAAAACTTTTACCGTAGAGCGATTACGGATGGCCGACTTTAGTGAGCCAGCATTGCGGGGACCGGTGTGTCTCGTTCGGGCGCAGTTGTATCGCGACGGGGCAGCTCTCGATGTGCGTTAAACCGTGACGGGTTGCGGGGCCAGAATTTCGCGGAGCTTCGAGGCTAGAACTGGAAGGGTGAATGGCTTTTGAAGCAGGATGGCGTCATCGCCCAGGGCGCCTTGTTGGTTGACGGCTTGCTCGGTGTACCCGGACATGTAAAGAACCTTGATACCCGGCCGCAATCGACGGACGCGTTCGGCGAGTTCGCGCCCCCCAATACCCGGCATCACAACGTCGGTCATTAGAAGATCGATGGGACCGGCATGCATCGCGGCGAGTTCAAGCGCCGTGTGGCCGTCGGCCGCGACGATCACTGTGTAATTGCTCATCTCGAGGTATTCCCGGGCCAAGTCGCGGACACCGGCCTCGTCTTCGACGAGGAGAACGACCTCAGTCCCCTTGGGCAAGTCTCGCGTGTTGCCGCCGCGATCGCGGCCGCTAGCCGATACTTCGTTCGCGATTTGCGGCAGATACATCTTGAACGTGGTTCCGTGACCCGGCTCGCTATAGACCCAAATGTAGCCGCCGCTTTGCTTCACGACTCCGTAAACGGTCGCAAGTCCGAGACCGGTTCCCTTCCCTTTCTCTTTCGTCGTGAAGAATGGCTCGAAAATGTGCGCCTGTGTCTTCTCGTCCATGCCGGTACCGTTATCAGTGACGGCGAGCATGACGTACTTCCCGGCCGGAATCGCGGTGGCAGGGTGCGACACGGCGGCGTCAAATTCGACATTCGCCGTTTCGATCGTCAAGCGCCCGCCATGGGGCATGGCATCGCGCGCGTTGACCGCGAGGTTCATGATCACCTGTTCGATTTGGCCACGATCTGCCTTTACGAGCCACAAATCGCTGGTTGAGGATGTGCGCAGCTCGATGTCCTCGCCGATCAGGCGGCGCAGCATTTTTTCCATATCGGCAACGACCGTATCCACATTGAGGACCTTGGGAGCAAGCATCTGTTTGCGGCTGAAAGCAAGGAGTTGTTGCGTGAGGCCTGCCGCACGTTGCGCCGCGGCTTGAATCTGCTCGGCATTGCGCCTTAACGACTCGCCTGGCGGGATCCGTTCAGCAAGAAGATCGGCGTAGCCTTGAATGACCATCAGCAGATTGTTGAAGTCGTGCGCAATGCCACCGGCCAGGCGGCCGACCGCTTCCATCTTCTGCGCCTGGCGGAACTGCTCCTCGAGCTTCTTGCGGTCAGTGACGTCAAGTGACATGCAAATCGCGCCATTGACGCGCCCTTCCGAGTCTCGAAGCGGTTCAACGTGGCACGCATACGAGTTCTCTTTCCATTCCAGGGAGAACTGGACCCGCTCGCCCGCGATCGCACGGCGGTGTGCTGCGATCGGCGTAAAACTCGGGTCAGCCCCCGCAAAGTAATCCGTTAAGGACATGCCTACGAGCTGATTGGGTTTGAGGCCGAGTTGCGCGAGGCCCAAGCCGAGCGCGGACGTAAATCGCAGATTACTGTCGACCGTCCAGAGAACCGCCGGCAGTTGCTCGACCAACACGCGCAGGCGGGCCTCGCTTTCGCGTATACGCTCTTCCGCGCGCTTTCTTTCAATGGCGAGCGCGATCTGGCCAGCCACGGAGGAGAGAAAAACCAAGTCGCGCTCGTCGTAGGAATTTTCCCGATGATAATTCTGAACGACAACCACTCCGATCGTGCTTGACGGAGTCTTAAGAGGCGCGCCGAGCCAGGAAGCTGATGGCGTTCCCACGAGCTCGACTTCCCCGGCTTTGACGAGGTCATCAAAAGCGCTCTGAGGAATGCTCATGGCCTTGCCGCTGCGGAAAACGTATGCGGTGCAGCTTTGGTCAAGTTTCTGTGGCGGCGGCGGCGGATCGAATTTGTCCACGAACAGCGGGAAGTGAAACAGGCCCGTGGCCGGGTCGAGGAGCGCCACAAAACAATTGTCTGCGTCCAGGACGTTAGTCAAAGCCGAGTGGATGAGCTGCAATAACTCATCGAGGTTGTCGGTCGCGCTGACAGCCCGAATGATTTCAGTGGTGGCGTTGCGCTCCAACTGCGCCCGCTTGCGGCCAGTGATATCTTCCGCAGTCCCGTCGTGACTTACGATGTTGCCGTTCGCATCGCGGAGAGCGCGGGCGTTCAACGATACCCAAATCTTGGTGCCATCTTTGCGAAGCATCTGGCACTCGTGATTCTCGAGAATGCCGCGCTGTTCCAGCTGCTGCAGCACGTCGTTGCGTTCTTCCGGGTTGACGTAAAGTTGTGTTCGAATATCCTCGATTCCGCGGATCATTTCCGCCGGCGAGGAATACCCAGCGATACGCGCCATTGCCGGATTGACGGTGACAAAGCGACCATCGGGAGTCGATTCAAAGAATCCTTCTATCGCGTTGTCAAAGATTCTTTCGTACTTTCTCTCAGCGAGATGTTGAGCTTGCTCGGCATGCACCTGGTCGCTGATGTCCTCGTACATGCCGAACGTGCCAATCATCTTGCCGTTGACCACGAGCGGCACGCCGATAATGCGCACGTCGACTTCAGAGCCGTCGCGCCGGCGCCGCTTCGTGGAGACGCGTACAACCTCGCCTTTAAACGCGCGTCCGACCAAATCCAGCATTTCCGCTTTGCGGCCGGTCGGAGCTATAAGCGAATCCAGTTCCTGCCCATGCAGTTCGGCTGTGCTGTATCCGAACAGGGACTCGAACGCCGGATTGCACATCTGGACGCGGCGATTCAAGTCAAGAGTGACAATCGCCAGTGGATTGTTTTCGCTGAGTGCCTGCACGTAGGCAGCGTGCTTTGCAAGTTTGTCTTCGGCCGCCAACCGCTCGGTGATGTCGAGTGCGACCGCCAAAGACGCTTCACGGCCGCTGAATCGAATGCGTTGGGTCGTTACATCGACATCGAAGATCTCACCGTTCTTGCGACGGTGTCTCCAGTATCCCCGGCTGCTCACTCGCGCGGGCCCGGACGATTTGATCGACTCGAGCAACCGTGGAACGTCTTCAGCCGGGCGAATATCGGTGATGCGCATGTTCAAGAATTCTTCGCGCGCGTACCCGTAGGCTTGAACGGCTGCACGATTCACTTCAAGAATCCGCAGGGATTCGATATCACACACATACATGGGGTGGGGGTGGTTCGAAAATAGCAGTTCGAAACCCGCATCGGCGGGAGTGGCCGTCAAGATCGAAGCCAATGCGTCTACTGTCTTCTGCGGCCCGGGTTTCTCGGCCGTAAGTGCGGTGCGCGAATCACTGCGCTCATTGGGACGCAACATGCCTGTTTGGCTCGACATGATCTGAGCTGAAAAAACCTAAGAGCAGGACCGCGCTGCTCCGGACGACCCCGAGGCATTTATAAAAGTCGCCTAAGACAGCGACAATGGTACGTTGGTACCACAAGATATCGTTGATTCGGCTAGACTTACGCGCACCTGGCGGTCGAAATGAGAAGCAGTTAACCGCGAAGATTAGACGAAGAGTACTGTGTCGGCCTGGAACCTCCGCCTCCCTACGGGATTCACCGATTTGTGTGGGGCGAAACGAATTGGCTAAGATGAACCTAGGGAGAATCTGCCAGGCTCGCGCTCATGAGTGAAACAGAGAAAACTTCGACCGCAGCAATCCTTAGAGATCCTTTTCAGCAGGAGATCGAGGATCTAGCGCAAGGGCGGCACTCCGACCCGTTCCACATACTGGGCCCGCACTGGGTTGAGAAAAACGGTCGATCGGTGCTGGCGATCAGGGCATTTCGGTCCGGCGCAACCGGGCTCGACATTTTGTGGGGCCCTTCCAAGCGTCCTTATCGCGCAGAACAAATTCACCCCGAGGGACTGTTTGAAGCTCTCATTCTCGCCGAAGCTGTAAACTTGGCTGTGCGGGATCAGGTTGCCCCGAACGCCTATCGGCTTTCCTTTCGCTTTGGAAATGGTAGTTCGCTTGAAATGCTGGATCCCTACGCGTTCCCGCTGGTGCTAGGCGACTACGATCTCTATTTAATTGGCGAGGGTACGCATTATCAGAACTACGAAAAGCTCGGTGCCCACGAGCGCGAGATTGCGGGCGTACGAGGTGTCGCCTTTGGCGTCTGGGCACCCAACGCGCAGCGCGTAAGCGTTGTGGGCGATTTCAACCTGTGGGATGGCCGCACATACCCGATGAGAAGCCGTGGAGCCACCGGCATTTGGGAATTCTTCCTTCCAGATTCGGGCGAAGGCACTCTCTATAAATTTGAAATTCTCTCGCGAATGGGCGACCAGATAGGCGTGAAGTCCGATCCGTATGGCTTTGCGGCGGAAATGCGTCCAAAGAACGCTTCCGTGGTCTGCAACATCGATCACTACCAGTGGAGCGATGCCCAGTGGCTAGCAGCGCGGGCGTCGCGGGATTGGCTGCATGCGCCGATGTCGATTTATGAAGTGCATGCCGGCTCCTGGAAACGCACGCCGGATGGGCGCTGGCTCACGTATCGCGAACTGGCCGACGAATTGATCCCGTATGTGAAACAGATGGGGTACACGCATATCGAGTTCATGCCGCTGATGGAACATCCTCTCGACGCTTCGTGGGGATACCAGACCATCGGCTATTACGCAGTGACCAGCCGTTACGGAACGCCTACGGACTTCATGTATTTTATCGACCGATGCCATCAAGAAAATATCGGCGTCATTTTGGATTGGACGCCTGCGCACTTCCCGCGCGACGGCCACGGTCTCGCCTATTTCGATGGGACTCACCTATATGAGCACGCCGATCCACGGCGCGGCGCTCATCCTGATTGGGGCACTCTGGTCTTCAACTACGGCCGCAATGAGGTGCAGAATTTCCTGCTATCGAACGCGCTCTTCTGGACCGACAAATATCACATCGACGGGCTTCGCGTGGATGCAGTGGCATCGATGTTGTATCTCGACTACTCACGCCCTCCAGGCGAGTGGATTCCGAATATTCACGGCGGTCGTGAAAACCTCGAGGCAATCGCTCTTCTGCGGAAACTGAACGAGGTGCTGCACGCGCGCCATCCCGGCGCGTTAATGATCGCCGAAGAGTCCACGTCATGGCCGGCGGTCTCTCGTCCAACGTACGTGGGTGGACTCGGCTTCGATCTCAAATGGAACATGGGATGGATGAACGACACGCTGCGGTACATGGAGCAAGATCCCATTCACCGCAAGTATCACCAGAACGAGCTTACGTTCTCGATGCTCTACGCGTTCCACGAGAATTTCATTCTGCCCATATCGCACGATGAAGTTGTCCACGGTAAGCGTTCTCTCTTGTCCAAAATGCCGGGAGACGATTGGCAGCAATTCGCCAACATGCGTCTCTTCCTGGGCTACATGTACGCCCACCCAGGGAAGAAGCTGTTGTTCATGGGCAGCGAATTGGCGCAGCGAGACGAATTCTGGGAACAGGCGAGCGTTGAATGGAACCTCGAGAGTTCGCCCCCCCATCGCGGCGTGCAGCGATTGACGGCCGATCTCAACCGTCTGCACTCGCAGGAGCGAGCACTTCACGAGATCGATTTCGAGTGGGCGGGATTCGATTGGATTGACGCGAACGACTCTGCGGCGAGTGTGCTCACGTTCACCCGACGAGCAAAGAATCCGGACGATTTCATTGTTGCGGTCTGTAATTTCACGCCGGTGCCCCGTGAGGTGTATCGGGTCGGAGTTCCCAAGGCTGGTTTCTACCGCGAAATCATGAATACAGACTCGAGATACTACGCAGGCAGCGATGTTGGCAATGACGGCGGCGTGAACGCAGAGCCAATTCCATGGAATGACCGGCCCTATTCGATCAAGCTGAAATTGCCTCCGCTCGCGGTGATGTATTTCAAACCAGACCGGGGCTAGCCGCGCGTAGACTGGCTAGGCTTCCGCCAGTTCCAGTTCCCTCGGCTCAGCGAGGCTTGCCGAAGGCCAGCTCTTGAGCTCCGGCAGACAATGTTTCACGAACGTCTTCACGTTACGTAACGCTTCTTCGTGCGGCATGCCGCCAAAGAAGAAATTCGGCATCACTCCCTGCATATCCGTAATTCGCTTCATCCCCTCGAACTTTTTGAGAACCTGCTGTGGTGTACCCCACGGCATGAGGTCGATGTAGTCGTTCACGGCTTTATCTTCGCCGATGGAATTCAGATATTGGCTCATGTCGGCGTAGCGCTCGTAGCCCTTGAGGGTCTCGAAGTGCTTGCCGAACATTTCATAATGAATCAAGGCGGCGCGGTAGTTCTCGGAAAGATACTTGCGTGCGAGTTCTTCGGCGCGCGAAGCGCTTTCGTCTACGAAACAGAAACCCGAACAAAAGGGCTTGGACGGCTCTTCGTTCGGATGGAATTCCTTAAAATATTTGTGATATGTCTCCAGGTCGGCCGAGACTTGTTCCCATGGCTTTTGCAAGATCACAAGCAGGCCGAGACCGAGCTTGGCGACAACCGGAACCGAGTCCCTCGAGGCCGCTGCCGCAAATTTTCGGCCGTGAAATGATTTGAATGGTCTCGGGCGAATTTCGCGGCGGGGTTGCTTGACGGTCGAGCCGCCTTCCATGTAACCCGTCTCCAGCGCGTCGAGAACGAGTTGCGTGTATTCGTCGAAACGCATGCGGCCTTCATTTTGATCGATGCGCAAGCCTTCGAATTCGCGGCGCGCGAGGCCGCGTCCAACTCCGAGAATGTAGCGACCGCCGGAGACGTGATCCAACAGCGAAATCTGTTCGGCCAGACGCATTGGATCGTGCCAAGGCACAACAATGACCATCGACCCGAGTTTGATCCGTTTAGTCTTGCCGGCAAGATAGGAGAGCAACTGACAAACATCGGGACTGATGGAATAGTTATCGAAGTGATGTTCGGTGGCCCAGACGGAATCAAATCCCCAGGTTTCCGCCATCTCGCAATTGCTCAGCTCTTCCCGCATGAACTGGCGATCGGGATATCCGGCAAGGTGTTGAAATCCCGATCCGTATCCGACGTGCATGGCCACCCCCTCTATCGGCCTCCGGATGCTGCGCCTGTCGCAGCCCCGTAACATAGCCCAATTTGCGGACTATATCAGATTGCGTTGACAACAACCATTCGCCAAAAACATTACCGAGACGCTCGAAACATTCGACTTTCATGATCATTTGAAAAGAACGGTGGCGGTGTACAATCCCGATGCTTTGCAGATGTCAACGGGCGAACGAGCGCGTGGCGAGCGGCAGGCATAGCGGACAACATTTCGTTGCGGTAATCGGCGGAGCAGTTTCCGGCTCCGTCGCAGCCGAAATATTGGCCGATCATGGCGTCCAAGTTGCGGTGTTCGAGCAGAATAAGAGGCCATACGGCAAGATCGAAGACGGCTTGCCACGATGGCATGTCGAGCAGCGAAAACAGGAATACGCGAAGATCGATGCGCGCCTGAGGAAATCTGGGATCTGGTTCGTCCCGTGCACGAAACTTGGCCGCGATCTCCACTTTGATGACTTGTGTAAAGACTGGGGATTCTCCGCGGTCGTGCTGGCGAATGGCGCGTGGCGCGACCGCGATCTTGGCGTGCCAGGCGCGGAAAAGTTCGTAGGCAAAGGGCTCGTCTACCAAAATCCATTCATCTACTGGTACAACCACAAGAACGAAAAGAACTACGCCGGTCCGCGATACGACACTCCGGATGAAACGATCGTCGTGGGCGGAGGGCTCGCGTCGATTGACGTCGTAAAGGTCCTGCAGCTTGAAAACTACGAGCGTGCGCTGAACGCTCGTGGCGTGCAAACGAGCATGCATGAGTTGGAAAAAGGCATCCCGGCGGTGTGCAAGGCTCACGGCATCGATCCTCACACGCTCGGAGTGAAGGGATGCCTTTTGCTTTACCGCCGCCGCGAGCAGGACATGCCCTTGGCGCAACCGCCCGATCATGCCACGTCAGACCAACTCGCGAAAACGGAGCTTGTGCGGCAAAAAATGCTGCACCTGGCACAAGACAAATACCTTTTCCGCTTTCAGGGTTGCAGAATCGCGACGGGACTTGTGATCGGAAACGATCGAGTCGTTGGTCTGAAGGTTGCGGAGTCGCGCATCGAGGGCCGTAGTGCCAAGCCAACCCCCGGCACGGAGCAAGAACTACACGCACCTCTGGTGATCTCGTCGATCGGCTCGGTTCCGGAAATCCTGCCCGGCGTGGCAATGAAAGGCGAATACTACACGTTTTCGGGCGAAGAGCTGCCGCGTTATGAGGGCAACGATCGCGTCTTCGGCGTTGGAAACGTTGTTACGGGGCAGGGAAACATTCGAGTCTCGCTCATGCACAGCCAAGCAGTGACGAAGCATCTGATCGATACTTACTTGAATCGGCTCAACGCGGATGGAACGCCCAGGAAGACCTCCGCTGAAATGCGCGGGACGAGCGAGGCAGAGACGGTCTTAAAGAAAGTCGAAAGGCTTCCGGCGTTATCGCAGCGGGAGGTCGATGCGATTGAGCGGCGCATTCGTCAATTGCAAGATCGCGTTGGATACTCCGACTACGATTCCTGGATCGCCCAAGTGACGCCGCCCGATCTCGAATAGCTTTGTCTTGTGCCGCTATTGCTGCGACTGCTGCATCATCATCGCCGGATTGAAGGGCTGCGGCGTTCCTGTGATCTTATCTTTGGCGTCTGATACCGTCCTCATCAGCACCATGGTCGAATCCTTGCCCTGGTGCTTGACGACGCCGAAGGGTGCGACTTTCGTGCTGATCCACGTGTCCCCCGAACCATCCTTCATCCGATAGTGCTCACAGGTAAAGGTTCCCGCCGGTACGGTGATCGACTCGCTGCCGACATCCTCAGCAGAAGAACGGATATCCGAGGCTGCGCTCTGCGCACCGCCGTTCATGTGCCCCGCCATTTGCCCGGCCATTTCCATCGGCGGGCGACCCGGCATCTGCATGATCATTCTCGAAACCGTGGTTGCGTCACCTGGAACGATGAGAGTCTTCATCACCATGTCGCCATTGCCGGCGTTGAACGAATATTCCATCCAATAACCGTCTTTCCCGTTGACTGCTTCTCTTCCGACGATCGCGAATTCGATGTCGGTTTTCTTCCCGTCAGTCGCGCTGGTGGTCTGATAGACGGATCCGCTGCCTACTACCGGATTGAACACGCCGTGCGGCATGGACGGCCGCATCCCCATTCCCATTTGCGCCGATGCCGTGCCGGCCGCGAGACCGAGACACGCAGCCGCAAGTGCCACTAGCTTAAGGTGTTTCATCATTCCCCCTGTGAAAGGTGAGTGCCGGCCCAAAACCTTCGGCCATACTAGAGCAAATTCCCAGAAGGCGGACGCATTGTTCAATCAAATCTTCGGGTTGGTAACTATTGCAACTCACGGTAGGAAATGAGGCGCACGCTGTTTGCTTTCGCAGCATCCGCCACCTCAGCAGCTATGAGGGCATTCATCTCGGTCTCACGATGCCGCTGGAGCCGTGATCCTGTCTGTTCCAAATCGGCGTCCCAGATTCCGGGGTGAAGCATGATCTCAGTGCTACCTTCCACCAAGGCGTCGATTACGGAACGAAGAGTCGTTGCGTCGAGTCGACCTGTCGCGGCAAGCCCGACGAAATAATCAGGCGAGCGCAAGTCGTGCCGCCGCGCTGTCGAACGGAATTGCGCTGCCAGGGAACGCACCGCCGCTGCCGCCGCGATGTCTTTGAATCGCGCAATTCCCTCGCGGCTTGTCGTGCGAAAGGAATCGGAGAGATCTTCGACCGGGTTCCGTATCTTTTTGATCCCAAGATCGACGGCAACCCGGGCGATTACGCCCATCACCCGAGGATGGACATGAGTGTGCTTGTGCGTATCGATATGTGTCGGCTCGATACCACGATTGCGAATCTTCTCGATTTGAGCCCGGAGTTCCGTTTCGACATCCGCCATTCGAATGCGGCCCGAAGTCATTCTTACGACGAAAGATGCGAGCGATTCCGGCAAGTGCCCGCGTGAATCCACAAGCGATGGAATTCTCTCCGACGGCGCGACCGCAACGCCTCCGCACAGAACGAGATGGCAGCCAACCCCCAGTCTTGGATTCTCTTTTGCGAGCGCCACAGCCTGGTCGAACGCCGGGGCTGTCGCCATCAGCGTCGTGCTCGTGAGAATTCCTTCTCGATGTGCGCGGATGATGCCTTCGTTGACGCCGGGAGTTAGACCGAAATCGTCGGCGTTGAGGATTACTTCTTTCATCTCGGGTGTGCGGCTATCTTCAAGCGGGACAAAATCTTATCACGCTTCGAGTATGGGAATTCGCGATGGCGAGATTCAAGCTCGTCAGCAATTTCTGCGCCAGAGTTCGCAAGCGGGGAGCGCAAATTGTGAATGCTCTATGAAAGTTTTCAACAATTTTGTTGAAAACCATGTGGAAAAGACCGTCACACAAATCAAAAAACCGCATGAAGATTAGCCTTACTCCTGTTTGCACACATTTTGTGCAGCGGCACAACAGCAAGGAGGGTTCTTGAGAGCGTGAAAAAAATGTAGCCAAGACTCGCGGATTATTTCGATTAGTACCAGTGTGGCGGCGGAACAAGTTTAATCTCAATGCTATCTTCGGCTTTGTCTTCGTCATACCACTTACCGTATGTGTGCCAACCTGGAGCGATCACCTGAATCAGAACTTTGCCTTGTGGAATCTCCGGAACTTTCACCGAACCGTCTTGATTCGTCTTGAAGTTCATTTCAGCCAGCTTGTCGTGATGTAAGAAACCGCCCTCGACGTTGAACCGAACGTAAACGCTCGCGTTCGCCAGAGGTTTCCCGGCATCGGTAAGCACTTTGATGTGAAGCTTTACGTTGCCCGCATCTGCAGGCTTATCTTTGTTTGATTGTTCCGAAGGAGATTGCTGCTCCTGCTTGTCTGGCGGCGAACTGTTATCCTGTGCCGTGCAAATGTTGGCCAAAAAGAACGCGCCCGTCAGGAGAATTCCCAAACGCAGAAGGAAAAAGGCACGACGAAAGAGGATGGTGGCACCCATCGCCCTCTTGTACAGCAACTGCACACATTACTCAAGCCTGCGATCAATCGTCACTTTGTAGAATCGGCCAGCCACTGCAGATACTCGACTGAGCCGCGTCCAATCGGCAACGCGATGATTTCTGGAACATCATAGCTATGCAGCCGGCGAATCTCTCTTTCGAGAGCCACAAAACGCCTTCGCGATGTCTTTAGCATTACCAGCACTTCGCGGGCTGACTCGACGCTTCCCTTCCAGCGATAGATCGACTGTACAGTGCTCTGAAAAATGTTGGCGCAGGCAGCCAGTCTCGCCTCGACCACGGCTCGACTGATCTCTCTCGCCTCCTTGGGCGAACGGCAGGTCACCAGCACCAAAAGCTTGTCGGTCATCTTTGGTCCACGTTTACGTTAGCGAGGTGCGGTACCGCAATTCCCCGATACGGCCTGCTTGCGTGCCACGATACAATACGCGTCCGTGACAAACCAAGAAATTCGCTTCGGAACATCCGGCTGGCGCGGCATCATTGCCGAGGATTTTACCTTTCCGGGTGTTCGGCGTGCCGCGGCCGCGATCGCCGGGCATGTGTTGGCGAAGACAAAATCGCCCAGGTTGATCGTCGGCTACGACACCCGATTTTTCTCGGAGGATTTTGCCCTGGCGACGGCGGAAGTGCTTCGTGCTCACGGATGCCGAGTTTTGCTATGCGCCGAACCTACCCCGACTCCGACCGTTGCTCACGCCATTCTGCACGGCAAGCTCGACGGTGGGGTGAATATCACGGCCAGTCACAATCCCGCTCAATACAACGGCTTGAAATTCTCGGGCCCCGATGGCGGGCCAGCACTGCCGGAAATCACGAAAGATATCGAGAAGCGCGCCAGAGAATTGCGCGAGGACGCTCCGCAGCATCATCAGGTCGAGAACAATTTCGAGAAAATCGAGCCGCGTGAACCATACTTCGACCAATTGCGAAAAATGGTGCGCTTCGACGTGCTCAGGACCGCCCAAGGCCATTTCGTTTGCGACGCGGTGCACGGTTGCGGAGCCGGCTGGCTGGACCGAATTATGGCGGGCAGCGGCATCGCCATCACCGAGATTCGCGCCAAGCGCGACGTGTTATTCGAAGGCACGGGCCCCGATCCATCCGAGGAGAATCTCGCACCGCTCAAAAAAACCGTGAGCGAGCATAAGGCGCTCGCTGGCCTCGCAACCGATGGTGACGCCGATCGCTTCGGCATCGTCGATCGGGACGGCTCGTTCGTTTCGCCCAATCACATTCTCGGCCTGATCTTCGATTACTTGCTCAAAACGCGCGGCGAGCGTCTCGGCGCCTCGCGCAGTGTCGCCACCACCCACCTGTTGGACGCCGTGGCGAAGCTCCACGACGTAAAGGTTTACGAAACACCGGTGGGCTTCAAATACGTCGGACCGCTGCTTCGCGAGAACAAAATCGTCTTGGGCGGTGAGGAAAGCGCGGGAATGACGATCCGCGGGCATTTGCCTGAAAAAGACGGCGTTCTCGCATGTCTGTTGGTCGGCGAAATGATCGCCGCTCGCCAAGCCTCACTTGGAGAACAACTCCGCGATCTCTTTCGGCGCATCGGGCGCGAATTTTGGCCCGTGCGGATGAATCTGCACTTGCCTGCCGAGATCCAAACCAAGCTTCCCGAGCGGTTGCGGCAGGACTTCAAGGAGTTCGCAGGGCGTAAAGTTGCGCACACCGACCGCACGGATGGATTGAAACTGCTTCTCGATGATGATACATGGGTGTTGATGCGTCCTTCCGGAACAGAGCCAGTCGTGAGGATTTACACCGAAGCCGCCACGCCAGCTGCCTCGCAGAAATTGGCGGAACAAGCGCGCGCATGGATTGTGGGATGAGCGCAGAACGCGTTACATTTTTCGAACAGCTGCGCGCCTTTCTGCCCCGCAACGCCACCGTTTTCCTCGTCGCAGCGCTCGTGCTCTTGCTGATTCAAGACGTCTTTGGTACTCACGGCGTTCTTGCCATGCGCCGTGCACAGAAAGAAACCATGCAGGTCCAGCAAGAGATTGATCAGATCAATGCGGAAAATCAGCAACTGCAGAATAAGGTGAAATCGCTCAAGTCCGACTCACAAACCATCGAAAAAATCGCCCGCGAAGAGATGGGCCTCGCTCGTCCCGGCGAGATTATTTTTAAGCTTCAGCCGAAGCAGCCGGACGCCGCAGCTCCTTCGCCCGCCAATCCGGCCCCGCAGCTTCAGCACTAGCCTTCCGCACCTGAACTCGACGGGCGCCGCAAACGCCCGATCAAACTCAATCCCTGTATTTTCCATCGCAGACGCGCCATCGCCAGCAGCACCATCGCGGCCGTAAGGATCAGTAGGCCGAGCGTCGCCATCGCAATTCCTTCAGACATGTGCGGCAGGATCGAGAATCGTCCGTAAACGAATTCGATGTGTACCCAATAGACGAGCAACGACGCCTGCCCCAACTCAATCAACGGGCTAAAGCCGAGCGTCCCCGGCCCCCATCGACACCAGACATATCCCAACCAGATCACTACGAGCACCACGCCCAGCCTCGCCAAAAAGAAGTTCGGACTCGTGTGCCAATAGTCGTAGTTGGCGTACACCCTGGGAAGCGAGTCCAGGCATTGCGAAAGAAAAACAACGGCCACGCCGACGGCTCCTAGAATCGCAGTGATTTTCGAAACATTTCTCACCGCCCACTCACTCGTAAGCATGAGGCCTGCGGCGAGACCCGCGAACGCGAACGCGCTCCACGGAAAAATCGGAAAGAGCCACGGCTGCGGTTGATTGTAGATGTGCACGCCGTTTACGTAGGACTCGATGAACCAAGGCATCCATCGCGGTCGCCAACTGGTCCACATGAGCGGCGTCACGCAAGCGATTCCAAGAGCGATCCCAGCGGCTAGCACCGTTTTCACACCTCGGCTGAGGGTAAGTCGACAAAAAAGACCCAGGAATAACAATGAGAGGCCTATGAGGTTGAGGACATCCACCCGTAGTAAATCGGTTTTAGGGGCAGCGGGCAGGCCAAGCACATATTCCTGCACCCGAAACAGCAGCCCCAGCCCGAAGATCTCCGCGCCGCGTCGAACGATCCTCAAGGCGATTTCGTTGGGGGAAGAGCCCTTTCTCCGCATGGTCTCCGTTACGAGCGCACATGAAATACCGGTGAGAACAATAAACAGCGGTGCGGGAATCGTTCCGCTGAATTGCGTCAGCCCGAAGAAGTGGCCCTGCCGCGCCGAGCCGCCCAGCCAGGCGTCGTAGCAGTGCACTTCGAACATTCCGAGGCAGGCAAGGCCGCGGAGCCAGTCGAGATAGGCGATGCGCTGTTTCGTCTTTTGAGGCATGGCCTCACTCACAGAATCCTTGAGTGACTCGTTCAAATCAAGTTGTTATCCCTGCGCGCTTGTCCGCTAGAATCGCGTTCCATGCCAGCCAGTTCCAAATCGTGGAGGATGCGCCTACCCGTGGCTTTTATCGTCTGGGCGGCCATCGTCCTTTTGACCGCGGTTCTCGGAAACTGGATGGGATATGGCGGAAAACTTTTTGCTCTTGCATTAGGAGTTGCCGCACTACTTTTCGCTCTCGCGTGGTTCCTGGCGGTGCCGGCGGTCCTCGAATTCCTGCAGAGATCGCCCGGCGGCCGGATGGCGTTCCTAGCGCCTTTGATGCCATTCGTCGCCGCAATCGTTTACTCGTTCGGAGTAAGCGGGAGCACCAAGCTCGCCATCGCGGGCGCCGCATATGTAATTACTCCCCCTATTTTGCTCTCCTCCTGCGCTGGTAGCGCGGCGGGCAAATGGGAAGACTACGCGGCCGCCATCGCGCTTTGGCTACCGATTCAGTTTCAGTGGCTCTATAAGGTTTTCCCCTGGCCTCCGCCGCTCACGCATACCATGTCGGTGCTGCTCGCACTGAGCGCGGGAGTCGCTGCGTTCATGCTGGTCCGGAGGTTGGAAGGGGTCGGGTATGCAGTCGAATGGCGGCGCGGCTTCGCCTGGAACTTCGGATTCCACTACGTCGTCTATGCCGCGATCGCGATTTTTCTCGGGCTGCGAATCGGATTCCTGACGTTTGATCCGTCATTGCGGCGCGGGCCGTCCCTCCCCATATCGATTTTGGGAATTCTGTTCTTCACGGCCTGGCCGGAGGAATTTTTCTTTCGCGGCATCTTGCAAAATCTCTTCTCGAAAACATTCAAGAATGATTGGGCTGGTCTGGTCGCGGCATCCTTTGTTTTTGGGTTCTCCCACATTCGTCACGCGCCATTTCCGAATTGGAAGTATGTGCTAATGGCGACAATCGCAGGATTGTTCTACGGTCACGCCTGGATGAAGACACGATCGCTCTTGCCCGGCGTGCTGGTCCACGCGTTGGTCGATATTTCGTGGCACATTCTATTTCGCTGAAGCCCGGGCAAGAATTGATTGGCTACCGCAGGACGCCAGCCAACGGGCTAGAAGCCGTCGCATAGAGCTTCTTCTCAATCCGTCCAGCGAGAAAGGCTTTTCGCCCCGCTTCGACAGCAGCGCGCATCGCCTCGGCCATCAGCACAGCATCTTGAGCGCCCGCAATCGCCGTGTTCATCAGGATGCCGTCGGCACCCAATTCCATCGCGATCACCGCATCGGAAGCCGTGCCAACACCTGCGTCTACAATCAAAGGGACTTCCGTGATGCGCTCGCGCAGAATCCGTAGATTGGCCAGATTCTGAATACCGAGTCCAGAGCCGATCGGCGCCGCCAGAGGCATCACCGCCGACGCACCCGCATCGATCAGCTTGCGCGCCACAATCAAATCATCATTCGTGTAAGGCAAAACAACAAAGCCCTCCTGTACGAGTGTCCTCGTGGCCTGAATCAATTGCTCGGTGTCCGGAAAAAGCGTTTTTTCGTCGCCGATCACCTCGAGCTTCACCCACTCGGAAAGCCCCACTTCGCGGCCCAACCGTGCAGTGCGAATGGCCTCATCAGCCGAGTAGCAGCCCGCGGTATTCGGCAGAATGAACATTTTCGCTCGGTCGATGTAATCGAGCATCGACTCCTTTGTCCGATCCGTGAGATTCACGCGACGCACCGCGACCGTCACCATGTCTGCGCCCGAAGCAGTATGCGCGCGAGCCATCTCCGAAAAGCTGCGGTATTTTCCCGTGCCGACAATAAGGCGCGAGCTAAACGCGCGCCCCGCAATCACCCATTGATCTGTCATGTGGATCTCCGCGGCTATTTTACATCTCTCGCCGATTTTGGGTGACTGGCGGCGAGCCCTCCACCCAAGCACGTTGTTCTGCCGTGTCGGGCGCTATCGTGCCTCTCGCTGCCTGTACCGCACGAAATGCTTCGATTGCTGATACCCCATTTCGTGCCAAAACGCTCGCGCCTCCAATCCATAGGTCGTTTGATTTCAGCAATCAGAACCTCGAACCTAGCGATCGAAGGCACCGGGCGGTCTTCTATTCGATCTGTTCTTGCCCCATCGCTGTGATGTCGTCGTTCAACCAATCCCATCCCCTTGGCCTCGAGACAATGGCTAAGCGGCACGCATGTGTCTTCATCCAGAATGCAGGCACGTTCTCTATCTCAAGTATCGAGGACCATCAGTAACTAGTTGATCCGCTGGGGGCGGGGTTCTTCGACGTCCGCGTACAGTCGCGAGATAACGTCGGCGTAGCGCTGTTCGATGATTCGGCGCTTCAGCTTGAGCGTATAAGTCAGATCGCCATTCTGGTATGAGAAGTCCTGCTCGAGGACCGCGAAGCGCTTCGGCCTCTCATACTGCGCGAGTGACGCCGTCAGGCGCTCGATTTCACGCGAAAGGAGGTCGCGGACCCAAGGATCGCCGTTCATTTGAGACGGCGTCGAAAATTCGTGGCCCGATTTTCGTGCCTCGGCTTCGACCGCTCCGAAATCGGGGACGATCAGCGCGGAGACGAATTTCCGCTTGTCTCCGACAATCATCGCGCTCGAGATGAAGGGCGAGGTTTTGAGCATATTCTCGATCGGCGCAGGCGCGACGAATTTTCCGCCCGCAGTCTTGAGCAGCTCTTTCTTGCGATCGGTGATGATCAAATACCCGTCCCCGTCCAGGCGGCCGATGTCTCCCGTACAAAACCACCCGTCGGCGGTGAACACTTCGCGCGTTTGATCTGGCTTCCGGTAATAGCCCTGCATCACGCACGAGCCTTTCACCAGAATCTCGCCGTCATCGGCAATCCTCACTTCCACCCCCGGAATCGTGTGGCCGACGGTGCCGACTCTGTTGTCCTTCGGCGAGTTGAACGTAACGACGGGCGAAGTCTCCGTGAGGCCATATCCCTGATAAACGGGTAAGCCCACCGCCCAGAAAAATTCCGCGAGTTCTGGCGCGAGGGGCGCGCCTCCGGAGCTTAGCGTCCGGAATCTGCCGCCGACGCCAGCACGAATCTTTGAATAGACGACCTTGTCCGCGACGTGCCAGCGAAGCTTCAGTCCAAGCGAAGCCGGTTTGCCGTAAGCCTTCCACGGCACGCTCTCCTCGGCTATGCGGATCGCCGTGTCGAAGATGTTCCGTTTGATTCCCCCTTCCGCGTGGCCCCTGGCGATGATGTTCGCGTAGATCTTCTCGTAGAAACGAGGAACCGCCGCCATCGTCGTAGGCCGAACCTCCAACAGCATCTGAGCCACGGTTTCCATCTGCTCGACGTAAGCGATGGCGACCCCACGAAACATATAGCCGTAATCGATCGTTCGCTCGTAGACATGGGCAAGCGGCAGAAGTGAGAGCGCGAGGTCCGCGGGCCGCATGTCGAAGTCGATGCTGAAGCCCATGGCATTCGAAGTGAGATTGGCGTGGCTCAGCATCACGCCCTTCGGCTCGCCCGTCGTTCCCGATGTGTAGATGATCGTTGCAAGCTGCTCGGGTGTGACCTTGGCGGCACGGAGCCGATAAGCCGCGACTTCGACATCCCCGCATTGTTCGACCAACGATTCGTAGCGCAGAATCTCGCCGCGCAAATCATCGGGTGCCGCAGCGCAAATCACGTGCGGAGCGGTCGAAAGGTCCTTCCGGCAATCGTCGATCTTGCGCGCTTGCTCTTCGCCGGCGGCGAAAACGATCCTCGCGCCCGAATCGTTCAGGATGTAAACGAGCCTTTCAGCCGATTCGTGGAAATAGACCGGTACAGTAATTGCGCCGAGGCCCTGAATCGCCAGATCGGCGATATGCCATTCCGGGCGATTCGCGGAGAACAGGCCGATGCGATCGCCCGCGTGGATCCCAAGTTCTTCGAGAACCTTTGCGAGCCCCGCAACACGCCGCAGCATTTCCTGCGACGAAATGGATTGCCAGCCGCGCTCGGTTCGATACATCTGCGCGCGCGGATTCGGCCTGTGATCCACAGCCTCTAGAAAACATTTGGGGATGGAGAGGGATTCCAGCGGCACGCCGCCACTCTAGCCCAAGCGCCGCTTGCCGTCCATCGGGGCGTGCGAATCGCCTGCTCCGCTGAGAGCCGATGAGATAAGATGCGCTTCAGAGGCGCTTCCATGGCGAATCTGGTTACAGGCGACGCACTCGGCTATCAGCCCCAGCGCGCTCCTCGCGGCACCGGCCTTTCCTGCAAGAGCTGGCAGCAGGAAGGCGCCCTCCGCATGCTGATGAACAATCTCGATACCGAAGTTGCCGAAAAGCCAGAAGACCTGATCGTCTACGGCGGCCGCGGCAAAGCGGCGCGCAATTGGAAGTGCTTTCACGCCATCGTTGCTTCCCTACGAGCGCTTGAAAATGACGAAACACTGTTGGTGCAATCGGGAAAGCCTGTAGGCGTCTTCCGCACGCATACCTACGCCCCACGCGTCCTGATCGCAAATTCGAATCTCGTCGGGCATTGGAGCGACTGGAAACACTTTGATGAACTCGATCGGGCCGGACTAATGATGTACGGCCAGATGACGGCGGGCAGCTGGATTTACATCGGCACGCAGGGGATTCTCGAGGGTACCTACGAAACTTTTGCTGCTGCGGGACGCAAGCACTTCGGCGGCGATCTAGCTGGCAAACTCATCGCCAGCGGCGGCATGGGCGGAATGGGCGGGGCCCAGCCGCTCGCGGCAACTCTCAACGGCGCTGCCTTTCTCGGCATTGATATCGATCCCGACCGCATCAAGCGCCGCGTCAAAACCGGCTATTGCGATGTGATGGTCACAAACCTCGACGAGGCGCTGCGCATTCTGAAAAATGCCGTCCGCAAACGCGAAGCCACGTCCGTCGGGCTCGTCGGCAATTGCGCTGACGTGATTCCGGAACTTGCCGCGCGCGGCGTCGTCCCCGATCTGCTTACCGATCAAACAAGCGCGCACGATCCGATCGGCGGCTACATCCCGCAAGGGCTGGACGTCGCACAAGCCGCCGAGCTTCGCAAAAATGATCCCCATGGATATCGCAAGCGTTCGCTCGAGTCGATGGCGCGCCACGTGGAAGGCATGCTCGCGTTGCAAAAGCTCGGCTCCGTCACATTTGACTATGGCAACAACATCCGCACGTTCGCTTACGAACAGGGCGTAAAGAATGCTTACGATTTTCCGGGATTCGTGCCTGCCTTCATTCGCCCGCTATTTTGCGAAGGCCGCGGCCCCTTCCGCTGGGCCGCGCTCTCCGGAGAGCCATCAGATATCTACCGCACGGACAAGCTCGTCACCGAGATGTTCCCTCATGACGACATTCTCTGTCGCTGGATCTCGCTCGCGCAGAAGCGCGTCCGCTTCCAGGGTCTGCCCGCGCGCATCTGCTGGCTCGGTCACGGCGAGCGCGAGAAATTTGGTCTGGCGCTGAACGATCTTGTCGCGAGCGGCGAGCTGAAGGCTCCGATCGTCATTGGCCGCGATCACCTCGATTGCGGCTCCGTCGCCTCTCCGTTTCGCGAAACCGAAAGCATGCGCGACGGCTCGGATGCTGTTGCCGATTGGCCTCTACTGAACGCCCTGTTGAACACAGCAAGCGGTGCAAGCTGGGTCTCGATTCACAACGGCGGCGGAGTCGGCATCGGATATTCGCTCCATGCAGGACAAGTCTTGGTCGCGGACGGCACGAAAGAAATGGCTCCGCGCATCGAGCGCGTGCTTACAAATGATCCCGGCATCGGCGTCGCTCGCCACGTCGATGCCGGTTATCCCGAAGCCGCCGATTTCGCTGCGAAAACCGGCATCAAAGTTCCGATGCGATAGCAGGGATGGATCGCTCGCGCGAAGGGCCCCCGGCGAGTGGTTGTGCCGTCAAGGTATGCGTCCGTGGCCTCTTGCATCGGTCTTCCTACCCTTCTTCGGTTGGCTTGCCGTATCCCTGGCGATGACGAAACGGCCTCCGGCAATTTCGCCGACAGGTGGTACGCCTGGCGAAGGCGGGAGATCCGGAATGGCCCGTCCGTCGTCGAAAGTGCTGTTTGCGATTGGCGTTCCCGGGGGCACTGCGGTGGCTCGTCTTCGTGTCAGGCGGCAAGCGTGTCACGGACGGCGACAAATGCGCCGTTCCGTCGATGATGGTCGGGGCCGCTATTGGTTGGCTTGGCAGAGGAATCAGACACCTCTTCGGGGCCTACTAGTTATACAATCGCCTCGCCCGTGCCCGATTGGCTGATCACCGGCTGTTCGGAGCTCCTTACGCTGCGCGGTCCAGTCCCGCGCCGCGGTCGCGCGCTTCGCGATTTGGGCATTGTGCGCGACGGCGCCATTCTTGTTCGCAACGATCGCGTCCTCGCCGTCGGCCCTCGCCGAAAAATCGAACGCCACAAGGAAGTGCGCCATGCCGAAAAGCTCGATCTCGGCGGCCGCGTCGTTTTGCCCGGCTTCGTCGATTCACATACGCATCTCGTTTTTCCGGCGAGCCGCGCCGAAGAATATGAACAGCGCATCGCCGGAAAAACGTACGAGCAGATCGCTCGCTCCGGCGGCGGCATCCGCTCGACAGTCGACGCTCTGCGCAAAGCGACGGCGAAAGCGCTCTACGATCGCGCCGGCATCCACCTTCGCGAATTCGCCGCTCACGGCACCACCACGCTTGAAGCCAAGAGCGGCTACGGCCTCGATTGGCAGAGCGAAGTCAAAATCCTCTGCGTGCTTCAGCAGCAGCATCAGGATCAGCCCATCGATATTCTGCAGACGTTCCTTGGCGCGCATGTTGTGCCTCACGAATTTCGCAAACGGCCTGATGCATTCGTCGATCTATTGGTGCGTGGCTGGATCCCGACGGTGGCGACGGCCGGCCTCGCGGAGTTCTGCGACGTCTATTGCGATCGGGGCGCCTTCACGGTGCAGCAGGCCCGTCGAATCTTGATGACCGGGCGCGCCTGCGGTTTGGTGCCGCGCATCCACGCAGAGCAATTCGCGCATACGGGTGCCGCACGGCTCGCCATCGAAGTCGAGGCTGCAAGCGCCGATCACCTCGAGCGAATCGACCGCAAGGACATTCGAGCGCTGGCGCTCTCGAATGTCGTCTGCACCCTGTTGCCCGGATGTTGTTTCCATCTCGGCCTTTCAAAAAAAGCTCCGGCCCGCGATTTGATCGAGTCCGGCGCGATCGTCGCGATCGCCACCGATTTCAATCCCGGCACGAGTCCTACCGTCAGCATGCCGATGATCTTGTCGCTTGCCTGCACGCAACTCCGCATGACGCCTGCCGAAGCCATCGCGGCCGCCACGATCAATCCTGCTTATTCGCTGCGCCAGCATGGCCGCGTCGGCTCGCTCGAGCCGGGGAAATATGCGGACCTCGCCGCCTTCGACGTGGCCGACCATCGCGAAATCCCGTATTATTTTGGCGTGAACCTCTGCAGCCTGACCATGAAGCGCGGCACCGTCATCCATTCCCAGAAACGCTGATCGATGCGACGGCTCGTTGAGTGCGTTCCCAATTTTTCCGACGGGCGCAATCGATCCACGCTCGATGCGATCGTCTCCACGATGCGCGAAGTCCCCGGTGTTTTTGTCCTCGCGTGGGAAAGCGACGCCGACCACAATCGCAGCGTCGTCACGGTGGCGGGCGAACCGGAAGGGGTTCGCGAAGCAGCCGTCCGCGCTGTAGGCAAGGCCGCAGAGCTGATCGATCTCACTCGCCAAACGGGCGCCCACCCCAGAATCGGCGCGACCGATGTCGTGCCTTTCGTTCCGATCGACGGCGTGACCCTCGCCGATTGCGTGGCTCTAGCCAAGCAAGCAGCACGCGAGATTTGGGAACGCTATCGCATTCCCATTTATCTTTACGAAGCGGCCGCCCAGCGCCCCGGGCGAACGAATCTCGAACATATCCGACGAGGCCAATTCGAAGGCCTGCGTGAAGAGGTTTTGCGCAATCCGGATCGCGCGCCCGATGTCGGCGAACCGCGATTGCATCCAACCGCCGGTGCGACCGTCGTCGGCGCGCGCAAATTCCTCATCGCTTACAACATCAACCTCGATACGCCGGACACGAACATCGCCAAGGCCATCGCCAAGAAGATTCGCTTCTCAAGCGGCGGGCTGCCCGCAGTCAAAGCGATGGGCGTCGACCTGCGCGCCCGCAATCTCGCCCAGGTCTCGATGAACCTCACGGACTTCGAGACCACCCCGGTTCATCGGGTGTTTGAAGAAGTAAAGCGCGAAGCGGCCCAGCACGGTGTCGGAATCGTCGGCAGCGAGATCATTGGCTTGATTCCGCGCCGCGCGATCGAGATGACGGCGGATCACTTCCTCAAGGTCGAAAACTTCTCGCCTAAAATGGTGTTAGAGAATCGACTGGAGGAAGCCCTTCTTGAGGCGGAAGCGAAGGGTCATCAGAATCTGGCTGCGCTGGCTAGACCCTTCCTCGACGCCGTTGGCGCCGCCACGCCTGCCCCCGGCGGCGGATCGGTGGCGGCTATGGCCGGCGCCCTGGCCGCGAATCTCGGGCACATGGTCTCCGGTCTCTGCCGCGCGAAGAAATCGCACGCGGCGCACGCGGCGACGCTCGACAAAATGATTGCCGAATTCCATACCGCTTCTCAGAAACTGATGCACGCGATCGATCGGGATGCATCGTCCTATCAGTCAGTCCTGGCAGCTTACAAGCTGCCGAAAGATCCGCCGGAAGCCGCCCAACAGCGCCATGCGGCGATTCAGGAAGCGATGAGAGATGCCGCAAGTGAGCCGCTCGAGGTCGCACGCCGCGGGGCAACTCTTTTCGAGACGCTCGGGCAACTGGAAACGATCGCGAGCACGTCTATGTTGTCAGACGTGCGCGTGGGCCGGATGTTGGCCGCGACTGCGGTTCGCGGCGCGCTTGAGAACGTGGCGACCAACCTCGGAACGATAGAGGACGCGGCATTCGTTCAGCAAGCCCGCAAGGAATCTCGGGAGTTAGCGTCACGAATCATGGCCGACCCTGCATCCGCCGCCCAGTAACCGATTTGGTAGACTGAACGCGCAGCACTGAGGGAGAAGCATGACCAAGCAAGTCGTTCGCTCATTCGGAATCCGCGCCGCAGTATGGGCGCTGTTTGCGGCCGCAGTTGTCTCACCCCAATTCACTTTCGCCGGAACTCTGAATACGTCTGTGATCGGGATGTTCCCCAAGGACGTGGGTGAGTTCGGTTACGCTGATCTGAAAGCGGCGCGGCAGTTCGCGTGGTATCCGCAACTTCGTGAGCAGCTTCTCCCAAGCAAATTCCGCCAATTCGAGCAGTTCTTGACTTCTGCCGGGGTCGATCCGAACTCGCAAGTCGATGAGCTTGCGTGGGGCGCGATCAATTCGAAGGCGAACGGCGAGCAGGTTGTCGGTGTCGCACTTGGCTCGTTCGATCCGTCTGGAAGCGAAACGCGTTTCAAGCAGCAGAAGTTGCCTATGCTCGACGAGCACGGCTACCATCTCTACGCCTTCGGCAGCGGCTCCGCGCCCGGGGATATTCTTTTCACTTTCATCGATTCGAACACAGCTGCTTTCGGCCACCGCAAAGCTCTCGAAGAGCTCATCGATGTGCGCACGGGCGGCGCCGAAAGCCTCTTCACCAACGACCAAATATTTCCGCTGATCAACGAGGCGAATGGCACCGGCGTCGTCTGGGGCGTCTTCGACAAGGAATACTCGCACATGGTCATGCAGCAGCTGATTCCGCAAGCGGGCCAGTTTCCGCAGGCGGCGGCGATGATCAACCGCATCAAGGCCATGATGTTCACGGCCAAAGCCGATAGCGGAGTCGAGGCCGATTTTCAGGCGCAGTGCGCGTCTTCCGATGATGCCAATCTTCTGTCGGCCGCCATTCAAGCGGGACTGATGTACCGGCGCTATCAGGAATCGCAATCGCAGCCCGATCTCGCTGGCGCGCTCGATCGCGTGCAGGTTTCCTCAGCGGGCGATCGCCTGAAAGTGGACGCACCCGTGAGCCAAGATCAGCTGATGGGATTGATTCGAAGTAAGGCGCTTGCCGTTACGATGTAGGCGAAAAAGTAGGTAGTCGCACTAGTTTGGGCGCCGCGTTTCAGACTCCGCCAGATGCATTTCGCAAGCTTCGCGGCAATCGGGGCAGTAGTACAAACCATCGAGGCAAAGCCGCACATTCTCTTGGGACTGGCAGAAGCAGCAGTATTTTTCGCAGGTGCACTGCGCTTCCGGCTTATCGCATTGTCCGCAGAGCGTGTAGGTTGTCGCCAAGGTGGGTCCTCTGTTGCGCTTCCTCGGGCTGCGTCGCGCAGCCCGAGCTGGATGTCTAGCGCTGTTTATCGAGCCGCGCCTTCTCAACCGGCAGTGACCGTTGCGCCGGGGTCGGGATGACCTCGGCAGCGGCTGTCACGCGTGTTGGGAAGGAAATCTCGCGTCCGTCGGAATTTGCAGCCGCGGCCTCCGCGAGCGGTTCCGGCGTGGGCGGATCCATCGGAATGAGAGCGCCTTCCGCTTCCTTCATGAACATGAGGGCCGTGTCGCCTTCGCGATAGTCGATCGAAATGATGTCGCCGAGCGAAACCTGGTTCGTCGCCAGCAGACTCGCCAGCGGGTACACGATGTTTCGCTCAATGGCTCGCTTCAGGTGACGCGCGCCGTATTTCAGGTCCGTTCCTTCGCGCAGCAGGAAATCCTTTGCCGGCTGCGTGACGCGGAACAGAAATCTGCCGCGAGCTGTCTCGAGAACGCGCTGCTGCACCATGCCCAACTCGATTTCCAGAATTTGTTCGAGCTGCTGTGGCCGCAGCGGATGGAAAACCACCACCTTGTCGATGCGGTTCATGAATTCCGGCGCGAACTTCCGCTTTGCGGCTTCAGACGCCGTCTTCTCAACCTTCTCGTCCAGCCTTGGCTTCGATTCCGGACGAACTGACGGCGCAAATCCCATGCCGCCGGTCATCAGCTCGGTGATATCGCCACCGCCGAGGTTCGAAGTCATGAAAATCATAGTTTGCGAGAGATCGACGCGGCGGTTGTCCCCAAGCGTAAGCGTCGCCTTGTCGAGGATGCCGAGCAGCAACTGCCAAAGCGCATCGCTCGCCTTTTCGATTTCGTCGAAGAGCAGGAAGCTGATCTTCAGTTTGTCGGTGTGATATTGGGCTAGCGCTTCCTGAGTGATCAGCGGATGCGTCTCACGGTGACCCAAATAGCCCGGGGGCGAGCCGATCAGCTTCGCGATTTCGTGCGAATGCTGAAATTCGGCGCAGTCAACCTTGATCACCGCGCGTGGATCGCCGAAAAGTACTTCGGCAGTCGCCTCCACGACACGCGTCTTGCCGGCGCCCGTCGGTCCGAGGAACAACAAATTCCCCACCGGCCGTCCCGGCGCGTTCAGGCCGGCGCGAAACACCTGATACAGGTCCACCACGGCCTGCACCGCCTGATCCTGACCGACAATTTTGCGGCGTAATCCGCCTTCAAAATCCCGCGACTCGATACTTCGAAGCGTTGGATCGAGTTGAACCGCTTGCGCACCCATGGTCGTGCTCCCCTACCGGAATCCTCGTTCCCCCTGAACGGCTGTGCGCGAAGAACGCTCGAACTGGTCCAGCTTTACGTCGAGCGTCGAACGCAGCAACCGCAATTGTGTGACGAGCTCCCGGCTTGAATTGGCGCGATCCGTCAGAAGTAACAACGGAGGGGACAGATCGGCCAGGTCTGAATTGAGGCCGCGCAGTGAATGCATCAAATTCTTCACGTACGGCGACCGTATATCAAACAGCTCTACCCGGCTGCTTACCCGTTGCCGCAACCGGGACCAATCAAGTTCAAGGAAGGGATGACTTCGTGAAACCGTGCGTACGACGTCGTCTGAAATGTGCGGCCTATCTCCTAGGCGCGCAAGGTGCAGTTGCCGCACTTTTCCGCGGCGGCGCACGTTGTGCACCAGGAAGTAGGTGTTGCCTTTTCGTCTTACGAAAGCCACAACCGTTCTTCCTTTCTGGCTGGAGCCGTTCGCCGCAGTGGTCGTAGTGTAAGGACCATCCACTACAGCGTCAATGGTACGATGCTTCGACCAAGAAAAAGGTGCGCTCAATTGGTTATTAGTCGTGAAGGGCAGCTCGCGAGGCGATTCGCAAGGAAAACAAAGGCTTTGCAGCGTTTAGTCCCAAACTCGTCAAGCAATACTTGATCGTAACCATTACGATGTTGAATCGATCGAGAACGTGGTCTGAACAGTGAGCGCAGCATGTCCTGGGAACCCGTGTACCGGCTTGTGAAAAAGATCCCGCGAGGCCGCGTGACAACCTACGGCGAGGTCGCCTGCGCCCTCCGGCTGCCGGGCGGCGCGCGTGCCGTCGGTTACGCGATGGCTGCGACTCCGAGCGGTCGAGGCATCCCGTGGCACCGAGTTTTGGGCGCAGGCGGCCACATTCGGGTGCCTGAACGCTACGCGATGATTCAGCGCAAGCTGCTTCAGACTGAAGGCGTCGCCACGGATTCGATCGTAATCGACATGAAGAAGTATGGCTGGTCGCCGCTGGCCCGCACGAAGAAGGGCAAAAAGAGCCCTCGCGGGAGGGCTAAAACCAAGCGCCGGTAATTCGCGCCTGTTTTCCGGTTGTGATAGAAAATAGATCGAGAACAAACAGGAATCGACTTCTTGCCTGAACCCATCATTCGCGTCGAGGATTTGTACAAAAGCTACGGTGCCGTCGAGGCCGTGTGCGGCGTAAGCTTTTCGGTCCAGGAAGGCGAAGTCTTCGGCCTTCTCGGCCCCAACGGCGCTGGTAAAACGTCTACGGTCGAAATCCTCGAAGGCCTCCGAACTCCGGATCGCGGCACCGCGCTTGTTTGTGGTTTGGTGCCCGAGAAGACGGGCGAGAAATTCAAGGAGCTGATCGGCGCGGTTCTACAGTCCACGTCGCTGCCCGCTAAACTGCGCGTCAAGGAAGCTCTCGAACTCTTCGCGAACTTTTATCCGCATCGCGCCGACGTGGGCCAGCTCTTGCGCCGCTTCCAACTCGAAGAAAAGGCTCAAGCGTTCTACAGCGAACTTTCCGGCGGCCAAAAACAGCGCCTGGCGCTCGCCATGGCGCTGGTGAACGACCCGCGCGTGGTCTTTCTCGACGAGCCGACAGCCGGCCTCGATCCGCAAGTGCGCCGCGAGATTTACGACATCATCGAAGAGCTGCGCCGCGGAAAGAAAACAGTACTAATCACCACGCACTACATCGAAGAGGCCGAACGCCTTTGCGATCGCGTCGCCATCATCGATCACGGCCGCGTCATCGCCCAGGGCACCCCGCGCGAGCTGAAGCAGAACTCAGCTGGCACGACGCGTCTGGAAATCCGTCTCGCGCGCCCCGTCGCCAACGGAAGCCTTGCGCACCTCGAAGGCGTCGCCAGTTTTCGCGAATTCGATGGCGCCTGCGTCTTGCACTCGACTCGTCCCCCGCAAACGATCGTCGCCCTGGTCAAACAGCTCGAAGCAGAAAATAACGAGCTGCAAAGCCTCGAAATGTTTTCGCCGTCGCTCGAAGACGTCTTCATCGAGCTGACCGGCCGGCGGTTGCGAGAATAATATGCACGCCTTAAGCCGCACTTGGACACTGACCAAGGTTCGCCTGCTGCTGGCGACCCGCAATCGCGCATTTTTCTTTTTCAGCCTCGTGATGCCGATCATTTTCCTCGTCGGCGCCGTCATCTTCATCGGCGACCGAACCCAGTGGTCGGGCTACATCCTCGGCGCGATTCTCACCACGACCGTCATGGGCAGCTTCTGGGGCTTGAGCGTCCAGCTCGTAACCTTCCGCGAACAGGGGATTCTCCGCCGTTTTCGCATTGCCCCAGTCGGTGCCGGCCCGATGCTGGCGTCGAGCATCATCTCGAACTACTTCATGGCGCTCCCGATCGTGGCCCTGGAAATCCTCGTCTGTCGCTTCGCACTTCACATGCAGAACTGGGGCAACATCTGGGCGATTCTCGTGCTGGTCACGATCGGCTCCGCCACGTTCTCGGCACTCGGCCTCATCGTGGCAAGCGTCACAAACACCATGCAGGAAACCCAGATGATCAACAATCTAATCTGGATGGGTTTTCTCTTCCTCGGTGGGGCAACCATCCCCATCGCTTCGTTCCCTCGCTGGCTGCAGCACTTTTCGCTTTATATTCCGGCGGAGTATTTGGCCACGGGTTTGCAATCCGCGGCGACGTGGCGCGCTACACCGGTCGAAATCCTGGAGGACGTCGTCGCGCTCTCGCTCGGTCTCCTCGTTGCATTCGAAATCTCGCGACGCCTTTTCCGTTGGGAACCCGAGGCGAGGGTCGCGCCGCGCGCAAAACTCTGGGTGTTAGCGGCGCTCGTTCCCTTTCTGATCTTTGGCACATGGGAAAACGTTCGCGGGGCGCAATTGCGCAGGGTCGATAACAATTTCCAACAACTTCGTCGTATGATGCCCACCGCATCGCGGCCTGAGCACTAACTGCAAAGTCGCCTCACCGCTTTTCGTTGAATCTCGCACGCGATCAGTTTCATCGAAACGTTCTCGGCCATCGAAGGAGAGACATCATGAAAGCGATACGCGTCAGCAAGTTCGGCGATCCGGATGTTTTGAAGCTCGAAGAAGTGCCCGATCTCCAGCCTGGCGCTGGCCAGCTAGTCGTGCGAATCAAGGCCATCGGCGTGAATCCGGTCGACACCTACATGCGCGCGGGCGTCTACCCGCGCAAGCCCGAACTGCCATATACTCCGGGCACCGACGCCGCTGGCACCGTCGAGTCGGTCGGGCCGGGCGTAAAGAAATTCAAATCCGGTGATCGCGTCTATACCGCAACCACCCTGTCCGGCACCTATGCTGAACAGGCTCTTTGCGATGAGAATTACGTTTTCCCGCTTCCGGCGAATGTTTCTTTCGCGCAAGGTGCAGCGATGCACGTTCCCTACGCGACAGCCTTTCGTGCACTGTTTCATCGCGGCAAAGGGCAGGGCGGCGAAACCGTCCTGGTTCATGGCGCGAGCGGCGGTGTGGGCAGTGCTGCCGTCCAGCTCGCCCGCGCCGCCGGCCTGCACGTGGTCGGAACTGCCGGTTCCGATCGTGGCAAGAAGCTGGTCCTCGACACTGGCGCGCACCAAGTGATCGACCACAAGGCGCCGAATCACTTCGAAGAAGCGCTCGCGCTCACCGGCGGCCGCGGCTACAACCTGATCATCGAAATGCTTGCTAACGTGAATTTGGGCAAGGATCTCGGAATCCTCGCCCCCTTCGGACGCGTCGTCGTCGTCGGCAACCGCGGCACGGTCGAGATGAATGCGCGCGACATCATGACGCGTGACGGCTCCATCCTCGCCATGAGTCTCTGGAACGCGACCCTGCCGGAACTCACCAGCATTCATTCGGCTCTGATTGCTGGGCTTGAAAACAAATCTCTGCGCCCGATTATCGGCCAGGAAATCCCGCTCGCCGAAGCCGCCCGCGCCCACGGGGCCGTGATGGCCGACGGCGCCTACGGGAAAATCGTGCTGGTTCCGTAGTATCCTCGCTACTTCGAAAATGAATCTCGGACCGATCGAAAACGCCGCCCCGCACAGTATTCTCTTCGCCGTGGCCGGCATGCTGATCATCGTCGGCATCCTGTGGGAAGCATTCGAATCGGTGATTCTGCCCCGCCGCGTCGCGCGCCGCTTCCGCTTCACCGTGCTCGTCTACCGCAGTCTCTGGCATCCGTGGAGGTTCGCAGCACGCCAGCTGAAAGGGACCAAGGCTCGCGAGACGTTTCTTAGCTTTTTCGGGCCGCTGTCGGTGCTGATTCTCTTTGCGGTCTGGGCCGCGGCGATTATCGTTGGCTTTGGCTTGCTGTTCTATAGCCGCACGACGATTGATTCGACGCACCCCACATTCGAAACCTGCCTCTACCTGAGCGGCACCACCATGTTCACCCTCGGCATCGGCGACGTCCTGCCGCATACGTGGTCAGAGCGCTTCATGGTGGTCGTCGAAAGTGGTATTGGCTTCGGATTTCTTGCGCTGATACTCAGCTATCTTCCGGTGATCTATCAGGCCTTCTCGCGCCGCGAAGTGAACATTGTCCTGCTCGATGCGCGCGCGGGCTCGCCGCCCACCGCCGCCGAAATGCTGCGCCGCCATGCAGGCTCCTCGGCGGGCCCGGAAGTCGAGCGCATCCTCCGCGACTGGGAGCGTGCCTCGGCCGACATCCTCGAAAGCCACGTCTCCTATCCCGCGGCTTGCTATTTCCGCTCGCAGCACACCAATGAATCTTGGCTCGCCGCACTCACCGCCATTCTCGACACCTGCAGCCTACTGATGGCCTGCATCGACCATTGCGCCTCACGCCAGGCCAAGCTCACCTTTGCCATGTGCCGCCACACCGTGGTCGATCTCTCGCAGCTTTTCGGCGAGCGCCCGATACAGGACGCCGCCGACCGCCTGCCTTCCGCCGAATACCGCCGACTCTACAAGGTTCTCACTGACGCAGGCTTCCAAGTGCGCGATGAGTATGAATCCTGCTCGAAACTGACCAAACTGCGCTCGATGTACGAACCGTTCGTTCAGGCCCTGGCGCGTTATCTCTATATGGAAGTTCCGCCGTGGATTCTCGCCAAGGAAATCACCGACAACTGGAGGACCAGCGCATGGGGCCGCATCTCCGGTCTCACGCCCGATAGCCAAATTGCGGACGACCACAACGACTGACTGCAAGGTCTGGCCTCGGTCCAATTTGTCCCTGAATTCGTGCGCTTTCGAGGCCGCCGCTTCCCTGTCCGCGGAAATGCGTGTGCTATAATTTCTCTTCCATCGAGCTAGAAAAGTTTCTTTCGACGATGCGGAGAGCGCCATGAGCCTGCCCAAAACCGAGAAAATCTGGCACAACGGAAAATTCATCCGCTGGGACGACGCCACAATTCATGTCCTTTCGCACGTCGTGAGCTATGGCTCGGCCGTCTTCGAAGGCGTCCGCTGCTACGAAACCGCGCAGGGCTCCGCGATCTTCCGTCTCCGCGAGCACATGCAGCGCCTGATCAATTCCGCGCACATCTACCGCATGGACGTTCCGTTTTCGCTCGAGGAACTTTGCCAGGCGAGTCTCGAACTGGTCCGTATCAACAAGGTGAGCGCCTGTTACATCCGCCCGATCGTTTTGCGCGGGTATGGTGACGCAGGTGTGAATCCGCAAAACAATCCGATCGAAGTCTATTTTGCTTGCTGGGAATGGGGAAAGTATCTCGGCGAGGAAGCTCTCGCCAAAGGCGTCGATGTCTGCGTCAGCTCTTGGAACCGGCCCGCGCCCAATACCCTTCCCCAAATGGCCAAGGCCGCCGCCAATTACATGAACTCGCAGCTCATTCGCATGGAAGCGAAAGTGAATGGGTACGAGGAAGGCATCGCCCTCGATCACAACGGCCACGTCAGCGAAGGTTCGGGCGAAAACATCTTCGTGGTCATGAATGGCTCGATCAGCACTCCGCCGCTAGCCAATTCTGCGCTGCCCGGCATCACTCGCGACTCGATCATGCGCCTTTGCCGCGACCTGGAAATTCCCGTGGTCGAGCAAGTGATTCCCCGGGAGATGCTTTATATTGCCGATGAAGTTTTCTTCTGCGGCACAGCCGCGGAAGTTACTCCGATTCGCTCGATCGATCGAGTCAAAGTCGGTTCGGGTGCTCGCGGCCCACTCACCAAGCGCATCCAAGACGAATTCTTCGCCCTCACGAGCGGCAAGAAGGCGGATCGCCACGGCTGGCTGTCGCCGATCGGAGTCCCGAGCGGCGCCGCGGTCTAATCGAATCACGGTTGGCCCGTCTTTTTTGACTCACCTCGGCGGATTCTGTAGAATCCGCGCCCGTGTATAGCTTTGTGCAGAAACTCGTCGCCGAATTCCTCGGCACATTCGCATTTGTGCTGATCGCGATAGCCGCAATCTGTGCCGATCAGTATCTTCGCGCGGCAAATCAGGCCGGCATCGGCGTAGTCGGAATCGCGCTCGCAAGCAGCCTCGCTGTCGCGGCCCTAGTGACGGCGCTCCTGCACATTTCCGGTGCCCACTTCAATCCTGCTGTAACCGTTGCTCTCTGGGTAACGCGCCGGCTCGGAACCGTGCAGAGCGTTCTCTATTGTGCGGCTCAGCTTCTGGGTGCGCTCGCCGCAGCCTACTCGGTGAAATGGATCCTGCCGGAAAATGCCTGGGGACCAGCCGAACTCGGCACTCCTCTGTTATCGCCCGATCTCACTCGCATGCACGCCATGGCGCTCGAAGCAGCTTTGACATTCCTGCTCGTGATCGTTTTTTTTGCCACGACGATCGATGCGAGGACTTCCTCCGGGGGTGCGGCAGGCATTGCTGTGGGTTTCGCTTACGCAATGGGCATCCTTGCCGGCTACGCCTTCACGGGCGGAGCCATGAATCCCGCCCGCGTCTTCGGTCCCGCGCTAGCGTCGCGACACTGGGCTAACCATGGTGTCTATTGGGTGGGCCCGCTCCTCGGCGGAGTCGTTGGCGGCTTCCTGTACGAGCGGATCTTTCTGCGCCGCCAGCCGCCGATCTGACCATCTAAGAAACGATCCACTCGTACGAAAGTACAGGTTGCGGAGATAGAAACCTGCGGCTTGGCTTTGTTGTTCCCCCTATTGCCGCGTGCTAGCGTAAATTTCAGCTTCTAACGGGGACATTTCCGCCATGGCCGTTAACATCGACGATTTGCTGCGTCGCGCTGTCGAAAGTCGCGCGTCCGACCTTCACCTCAAAGTCGGCAATCATCCCTATCTGCGCGTCGACGGTCTGCTCAGCCCCATCACCGAGGTTCCCCGCATCACGCCGGAAGAGATGCTTTCGATGGCTTTCAGCATGATGACCAACCGGCAAAAGCAAAAGTTCAAAGAAACCGCCGAACTCGACATGGCGTACGGCGTCGCGGGCCTTGGCCGATTCCGCGTTAACGTATTCCAGCAGCGCGGCAACGTCGGCATGGTTCTCCGCGTCATTCCCACGAAGATTCGCACGATCGAAGAGCTCGAGCTGCCCCGCATTCTCGGCCAGGTCTGCGAAGAGCAGCGCGGTCTGATTCTTACCACCGGCACCACCGGCTCCGGTAAGTCCACCACGCTCGCGGCGATGATCGACCGCATCAATTCGCTCCGCGCCGAGCACATCATCACGATCGAAGACCCGATTGAATATCTGCACCGCGACAAAAAGGGCTTCATCAATCAGCGCGAAGTGGAAGTCGATACGGCCTCGTTCTCAACGGCGCTGCGCGCCGCGTTGCGCCAAGACCCCGACGTCGTACTCGTCGGCGAAATGCGCGATCTTGAAACCATCGCCACGGCTCTCCTCGCCGCCGAAACCGGCCATTTGGTTCTTTCGACCCTGCACACTCTTGACGCGACCGAAACGATTCAACGTATCATCGCCGTCTTTCCGCCGCCGGAGCAAAAACAGATTCGTTTGCAGCTAGCATCCACGCTGAAGGCTGTCATCAGCCAGCGCCTCGTGCGCCGCAGCGATAACGGCGGCCGGGTGCCCGCGGTCGAAGTGATGATTTCCACCGGCTACATCCGCGATTGCATCATCAATCCGGATAAGACCCGCATGATCCGCGACGCTATCGCCGCTGGCACCAGCCAGTACGGCATGCAGACCTTCGATCAGTCTCTCTTCGAACTCTACTCGCGCAATCTCATCACCCTTGAGGAAGCTCTCATGCGCGCGTCGAATCCGGACGATTTCCACCTCCGCGTGCAGGGCATTCGTTCCTCCGCCGACGCCGCTCGCGAAGACATGGAGCGCGCCATGAATGAATTCGAGCGCCTGGGCAAACGGTAAGTTCGACAAGCCACGCACATAGTGTCATTCCAGGCGAAGCCGCGGGCCCGCGGTATGGTCAAGGAATCTGCCGCTGTAGTTCTCCGATTCTCCCGCATCGTTGGCCGCCTTGCTTCGTGGGCCCCTTACACCTATGCTTCCTCCGTGGACTCCCGCTCCGCTCCTCGCAAACTCGATGGCGAGCAAGCTCTTTACACCTCCGCTCTGCGCGCCCTCATGCGCCGGGCGCATTCGATCCACCAGATGCGCGAATATCTCGACCGCCGCGCCGAGGATAAAGAGCAAGTCTCGGCCGTGATCGCACGCCTTCGCGAGCAAACCTATCTCGACGACGCACGTTACGCTCTGGAATTCGCTCGCTCGCACGCCAATTCGCGCCACCAGGGACGTTTCCGCATCGCTCGCGAACTCCGCACGCGCGGCGTGCCGGATCGCCACATCGACGCCGCCCTCGATTCCATCTTTGCCGAAACGGATGAAGCCGCGTCCGTCCGCGTTCGACTCAAGCGCCAACTCGCTCGCATTCGCGGTCCAATCGATGCACGAAAGATAGCGTCCCTCTATCGCAGCCTGCTTCGCGCCGGCTTTTCCTCCGACTCCATCCGGGCCGAGATTAGGAAAATCCGCCGCGGCGATGTCCCCGATTTGTCCGAGTTCGCCAACGAATAGCCCCGCTTCCCGACCATCGCTCTTCGCCTCTTCTTCGCCTGTACTTTTCGCATCACCGGCCTTTCTAGGATTGCGCACTCTCGCGGAAAGCCTTTAACATTCGAGGTCCTTGGTGGGAGGACTCAATGGCAGCGACGTGGAAAGGCACAATCTCCTTCGGTCTCGTTTCGATCCAGATCCAGCTTTCGCCAGCGGCGCGCACGGAGCGCATCAGTTTTAATCAGCTCCACAGCGTTTGCCACACGCGCCTGAAGCAGCCGCTCTTCTGCCCCACCTGCAATCGGGTGATCGAGCGCAGCGAAGTCGAGAAGGGCTACGAGTACGAGAAGAATCAGTACCTGCTTTTCACCGAGGAAGAGCTCGACAAGATTGAGCCCGAATCCGCGCGCACGATGGAGATTCTCGAATTCGTGAAGCTCGACGAAATCGATCCGCTCTATTTCGACGCCTCCTACTACGCCACTCCCGAGCCTGCCAGCAGCAAAGGCTACAAGCTTCTGCTCGAAGCCATGCTGAAGTCCGGCCATGCGGGCATCGCCAAAGTCACGATGCACAGCCGCGAATACATTGTCATCATTCGCGCGCGCAAGGACGGCCTCACCGTTCACACGATGTTTTATTCGAACGAGATTCGCCAGCCCGCTCAGCTCGGCGCCGATAAATCTGAAATCAAGGAGATGGAGCGCACGCTCGCCCTCCAGCTCGTCGAGAGCCTTTCTGCTCCCTTTCAGCCGGAGAAATATCAGGATCAATATCAAGAAAGCCTGCGCACGTTGATCGAAGCGAAGGCCAAGGGCCAGGACGTCGTCGTTCCGCCGATGGCAGCGGAAGCCGCTCCCCCGGACTTGCTCGCCGCGCTCAAGCAGAGCCTCGCGAAAAAAGGCCCGCGTGAAGAGAAGAAGTCGCTCCTGCGTGTCGTTCCGAAAACAGGCCAGGCCGCGCCGGCCGCATCTGCGGAAACTCCCAAGAAATCTCGCCGTAAAGTCGGCTAACACAGCGCCGCAATTTTTGCTTTTCCCGCGCGTAATATTTCCTGAAGCTGTGTTTAATCCAAAGAGACTCGCATGTGCAGAGCATTCGTAATCATCGGCACAGTCTTCACTGCACTCGCCGTCTGGACGCTTGCCGCCGCAATCCGGCCTCTTCGCCTCCTGGCCGATTTGCGCAACCCCGTGACGCACGATCCGAGGTGTTCCGTCGATGTAAACGGCGTGCGCCGGAGCTACCTGCTGCACGTTCCGCCTCTGGCCGGCGCAAACGCCCATGCGCCACTCGTCCTCGTCTTTCACGGCGGCGGTGGTCACGACTGGAACATGCCCGGCTTCACTCATTTCGACGACCTCGCCGATCGGCAGGGCTTCTTTGTCGCTTATCCAGATTCAACCAACACTCACTGGAACGATGGCCGCGGCGAATCCGACGCGGACGATGTCGGTTTCGTCCGCGCGCTCATCGCCCATGTCGCGCATTCACACCCGATCGACTCGCGCCGAATCTACGCCACCGGCATTTCCAACGGCGGATTCTTCTCCAATCGCCTCGCCTGCGATCTCACCGACCAAATCGCCGCGATCGTCTCGATTGCAGCGCCAATGCCCAAACCGCTCGATTCAACGTGCCAACCCTCGCGCCCGATTTCGGTGATGTATATCCAAGGCACGGATGACCCGCTCGTGCCCATCAACGGCGGCAAAGTCGGCTTCGCCAGCGGTCGCGGCCGCGGCGAAAACATCTCGCTTGACGCTTCCGCCCGCTTCTGGTGCAAGGTCGACAGGATTTCTTCTCCGCCCGAAATCGCCAACATTCCCGACGTGATCAACGACGGCACGCACGTCCAGCGGAAGACTTGGGTGAACGGCGCGGATCACACCGAAGTGATCGTCTACACGATCGACGGCGGCGGCCACGCTTGGCCCGGCGCCGCGCAGTATCTGCCCAAGCGGATCGTCGGCAAGGCCAGCCAGAATCTCGACGCCACTCGCACCATCTGGAATTTCTTCAAGACAAAGAGCATGCCTAAAAATTGACCCTCGCCGGATAACCTTTCCGATCTTTTCTCGTCTATTAGCCCAGGCGCGCACTGCGCCTCGGTCACACTGATTCACTCGCCTTGAAAGGAGAACGTCTCGATGCGCAAATTGTGCGTTCCGGTTTTTGCCTTGGCCTTACTCGCTGCGGGCGCCGTCGGCGCCTGGGCTTCTCAAGCCACACAGCCTGTCGACAAAACTCCCCCTAGCTATGACATGAAGCCGCAATCGCTTCTCGATCTCGATGGCATGCACAAACAATTCGTCAGTCTCGCCGAGGCGATCCCGGCCGACAAATTCACTTGGCGGCCGATGCCCGGCGTCCGTTCGATTGCTGAGGTTTATCTCCACATCGCCGGTGTCAATTTCGGCTTCGCATCGGATCTCGGCACGATGCCCGCGCCCGATTTCAAAAAGGACGGCTACGAGCAATCAACTACCGACAAAGAAAAGATTATCGCCGAGCTGAATCGCTCGTTCGATTACGCACACTCTGCCATCGAGAAAATGGCGAATATCGATTTCGCGAAGCCGATGAAGAAATACGGCCCGGATGCCAACGCGGGCGACATCGTCTACATCATCGTCACGCACACGCACGAGCATCTCGGCCAATCCATCGCCTACGCGCGCATGAACGGCGTCGTCCCGCCGTGGACCGCCGCAGCGCAAATGAAGATGCAGCAGCAAAAGCCACAGGACTAGCTCTTGCAGTTCGTGATCTGTAATGTGTAATGTGCGATTTGTGATTTGCGATTTATGGCGAGACAATGCGCCGTCGCTCCGCGAAGGCGCATTTTTCTCATCCGGGGAACGCAAATGAACGGGAAATTTTGGACTGGGGGCTCTCGCAGGTATTCCCGCTAAACCGGGGTTCAAGTTTCAGGGCTACGAAAAATCGACCACAGACAAAGCCCAGGTCATCGCGCAACTGAATGAGTCGTTCGCGTACGCGGAGAATGGCATCAACGGCCTGTCCGACGCCGATCTGCAAAAGGCCGTCCATTGGCGTGACTATCCGACCGTCGGTGACGTCGTCCTTCACATGGTCGCTCATGCCCATGAACACCTCGGCCAATCCATCGCCTACGCGCGCACGAACGGCGTGGTCCCGCCGTGGACCGCCGAACAGCAGCAGCGCATGAGCCAGGCCGGGCGCCCATCGCAAGAATAGTTCGGCACATTCGTCGTCGGATCGGCGTCAAATCAGGTAAGGTTTCAGCCGAACTGTTCGAGGGGCGCTCGCACTGTTGCTGACCTTCCTACCCGCTACGATGGGGCGGGCACCCAGAGCATCCGAATCGCCCACCCGCCAGCGCTTCCTGAAAAGACTTTCCGACGCCGCCGTAGAGCGAACAAATCACCATGTTCGCTACGACCCTGCGTACGTCCATATTCCGTCGGCACCTCGTGATGCGATGGAAGGACCGTTGTTGTTGCGATCGTCGGACGCACGTCGGCTTCCAACCGCAATTTCGATGCCGACGCAAACAAACCCAACCGGATCGACGGCACTTGCGGCCTCCCAGCGCACTCTAATCGTTTCCGCCGGTCAACACTTGCGTCACCCCTGACACTTGAGCGCGCTCGGTAGGGCACCCTGAGCGAAGTCACGCGCAATCTTTCTCGCTGCGATTTGTTCACTCGCTTGACGAAGTCGAAGGACCTCTCTTAACCTTTGGTTTCGTCGGCATCGGACACCTCGGCAAACCTCTCTTTCGTTTGCAGGTATAATGAGTTGCACCACCTGAGGGCATCTTGAAGGGCAACGAAATCCGCAAAACATTTCTGCGCTTTTTCGAGGAGCGCGGTCATCGCGTCGTGCGCAGCTCCTCGCTCGTTCCGGCCAACGATCCCACCCTGCTCTTCACCAACGCGGGGATGAATCAGTTCAAGGACGTTTTTCTGGGCCTCGAACAGCGCGACTACAAAACCGCCGCGTCGTGCCAGAAATGCGTCCGCGCAGGCGGCAAGCACAACGATCTTGAAAACGTCGGCTTCACGAATCGGCATCTCACGTTTTTCGAAATGCTCGGCAATTTTTCCTTCGGCGATTATTTCAAGGAAAAGGCGATCCCTTACGCATGGGAGCTGATCACTTCGCCCAACGGCTTCGCTCTCCCGAAAGACAAGCTCTACGCTACGATTTTCAAGGGCGCGAGCGCTCCAGAGCCCGATCTTCCGCGCGACGATGAAGCCGAAAAATGGTGGCGCGCGATGGGCATGCCCGCCGACCGCATCTTCGCACTGGGAATGGACGACAATTTCTGGGCCATGGGCGACACCGGCCCGTGCGGACCCAATAGCGAATTGCATTACGACATGGGACCCAAGGCGTCCGGTGAAGGCCACGTGGATTGCAAGTTCCCTTGCGACTGCGGCCGCTACGTCGAAATCTGGAATCTCGTCTTCATGCAATTTAATCGGGAGGCGAGCGGGGACGGTGTGCCCGGCCACACTCTACGGCTGCTGCCCAAGCCTTCCGTGGATACTGGCATGGGCTTTGAACGAATGGCGATAGTGCTTCAAAACAAGATCAGCATCTTTGAAAGCGATCTCTTCATGCCGCTGATTCACAAGGCCGAAGAATTCGCGTCTGCAAAGTACGGGCGAAATCCGGAAACAGATCCGTCGTTCCGCATCGTCGCCGATCATGCCCGCGCCACCACATTTCTCATCGCCGATGGCGTGATGCCCTCGAATGAGGGCCGCGGCTACGTCCTCCGCAAAATCATGCGCCGCGGCATGCGCCACATGCGCCTTCTCGAACCCGAGAAGCCTTTCTTCGCCGATATGATCGTGGCCGTCCGCGATCTGATGGCCGATCAATATCCCGAACTCCTCGGCGAAGCTGGCGCTCACGTGCTGAAAGTTGTTGCCGAGGAAGAGCGCCGCTTTACTCACACCGTCGAGGTCGGTCTTCTGAAACTCGACGAAGATTTGAAATCGTTGACCGGCGCCGCCAGTGCGAAAACATTCGAGACGAACATGAAGGAAATCCGTCGTCTGGAATCTGAGGCACAGGAAATGGCGGCCAAGCCTTGCAGGGGCGCTGTCATTTTGCCGCCGCACGTCTCCTATCCTGGCGAGAAGGCTTTCAAGCTCTACGACACATTCGGCCTGCCGCGTGATTTCATCGAGGATGTCACTCGTGATGCAGGCGTCGATGTCGATTGGCCCGGATTCGATCGCGCCATGGAAGAGCAGCGCACCCGTGCGAAAGCCTCATGGAAGGGCGGTGCGAAAGACATCGCCAACCCGGCTTATGCCAAACTCGCGCAGACGTTCAAGACGGAGCCCGCGTTTTATCAGGGCACGGAAACCCATGACGCTCGCGTCGAAGCCATCCTTACGAACGACGGCCCGGTAAACGAGATCAAGAAAGGCACCGAAGCTGAGGTCGTCCTCGACCGCACCTCGATCTACTCCGAATCCGGCGGCCAGCAGGCCGATACCGGCCATTTCTACGATCATCCCGGCTCGCTCGAACTTGCCGAGGTTCGCGGCGCGTATTACCCCGTCACCGGACTCGTCGCACATCGGATCGTGGCCAAGGAAGATCTGCACGTCGGTGATCGCGTCACCACTGTCGCCGATCCCGAGCGCCGCGCCCGCAACATGCGCAATCACACCGCCACGCATTTGATGAACGCCGCCCTCCGCAATATCCTCGGCACGCACGTCAAGCAGTCCGGCTCGCTCGTCGCGCCCGATCATCTGCGCTTCGATTTCACGCACTTCGCCGCCGTCGATCCGAGCGAAATCGCCGACATCGAAGACCAGGTCAACGAAGAAGTCCGCCGCAATCTCGAGATTCAAACCGACATCATGAATATCGACGACGCGCTCGCTTCCGGTGCGTTGGCCTTCTTTGGCGACAAATATCCCGAATCCAATGTCCGCGTCGTGACGATCCCCGATGCGGCTTCGCCGCGCGGTTTCTACAGCAAGGAACTCTGCGGCGGCACGCACGTCCCTCGCACCGGCGCAATTGGCCTCTTCAAGATCGTCGGCGAACAGTCGACTGCCGCCGGCATCCGCCGCATCGAAGCCATCTCGGGCGACCGCGCCATGGCCGATTACCAGCGCGCGCTCAATACTCTGCGCTCCGCTGCGGGCCTGCTAAACGCCTCCGCAGAGCAACTAATCCCGGCTCTAGAGCGCCAAATCGACGAAATCAAAGCCCTCGAGAAGCAATTGGAGGCTCAAAAGCGCAAGGCCGCTGGCTCCCAGGCTGGCGACCTCCTGTCTCAGGCCAAGGTCGTCAAAGGTGTCCGCGTCCTTTCCGCAGCGGTGCCGGGAATAGACCGCGAAGGCCTCCGCAATCTTTCGGATTCTCTTCGCCAAAAGATCGGCTCGGGCGTCATCGTCCTCGGCTCCGCCGACGACGGCAAAGTTTCTCTAATTGCAGCAGTTACGAAAGACCTCACCCCAAAGCTGCACGCCGGAAGAATCATCCAGGAATTGGCCAAGCAAGTGGGCGGTTCCGGCGGCGGCAGGCCCGATATGGCAGAGGCTGGCGGAAAAGACACATCGGCCCTTGAAAGTACCTTGCGGTCAGTTTACCCCCTTCTTGAGCGGTTGATATAATTCCCATCGCGCCAGAACGTTACGACCGCTAGGGGTCTGCCCGGGCGGCGTCGCTGGCCGTTTGGAACTCGTTTTCGTAGCGAATCAATCCCAGCCTTCCCCGAAGGCCTGGAAGTGAGCGGAAATAACCATG